>Ga0316202_10000043_pt1 | contig 232584 bp, 227 predicted proteins | sample 3monrhotite_MG_FD_204934 | JGI IMG/M metagenome (GOLD analysis project Ga0316202, IMG submission 204934) | Microbial mat bacterial communities from mineral coupon in-situ incubated in ocean water Damariscotta River, Maine, United States -... | ecosystem: Environmental > Aquatic > Marine >...
CCGTACATCTGGCTGTAGTTCCAGCCACAAAATGCTCTATTAACCTTTCCTGCTTATACCAACTTAAACGACTCTTCCTCATACCGCCCTCGACAATACAATTTATGCATTATCTGGGACAGCCCCTAGATATTTATTCGAGCCCAATTTCTTCATCTGCGTAGATTGCAATACCATCTTCTTCATTGTAATAGATAAGTAGCCAATCTTTTCCTGACTGAAGAGTAGTTGGTTTCACAATGCCTTTATGTTCAATTTGCCTATGATCTTTATCAAGCATTAAGAACTGACACATACCTGCAAGAATAACATCTTTTCCTTTTATACTGACAGAAAGCTGACAATTCACACCAAAATCTTCAAAGTGACCTGCATTTTCTCGAAGTACATCATTTGATACCGTGATTATGTCGCCATCTTTTAGCCCTGATGTGTGGTTCATGAAAATAAACTGTGCGTTACCTTCTAGAGCGCCAAAAATATTGTGATTTGCAATATGATCAGGAAACTTGAAGTCCTCTTTCCCATGAACCTTGTGGAAAGCAGCGATGTTCACATGTGGAGCAATTTTACTTCCTGTAATATCAGCTGCTTTCACTGGAGAAGCGATTAATAGAAAAACACTCATTAATGCTATGGTGGTGATTCTAAAGCTAATATTTGTCCATTTATTCATGATCCATTACTCCTGTTCTTGATATCATCTAATAGTTAGGTTTAAAGCGCATGAATTAAATCCACTGCTTCATTAATCATCTGATCAGTTTTATGTGTCATTGCTCGACGCATTCGGTCAACATTCTTTTTTGACATGCCTGCTTTTTCAAGCTCATCAAGATCTTTCATGCTTGCCATTGAAGCACGTAATTTCTTCATGATGAGTTGAACCTTGTCTATACCATCTTCAGCTATAGCTATAACATATTGAGGACTTATCAATGAATTCTTTTCGATGGATGGACTTGCAACAGTTGCTAAAAGAAGCAGGCCTAGAATCACATTTTTTTTCAGCATTTAGGGAACCTTTTTTTCCACGACTATAATATATATTGAGAATATTTCATAAAACTCCACAATGAGAAAATCTCACAGTAATAATCAGATCATATTATAATTGTGTAGTGAGTCCAGATATAGAGTTTTTTTAAATGTATTTCTTATGGCCATTACCCTTCTTACCGTCATATCTCTTCGTTTTTGCGTAGTGCTTCGGTTGATTCACGTGCCTTTGGAGCTATTCCATCGAGCTATGTACGTGGTAAGGTCGTATTCATTTCTAGTCGTGGAGAGTGACATTCCTTTGTTGAAGCTCATCAAGGCAGGATAATTTTTGTCAACTGATTAGCCTTTGGTCATTCGAGCGTCTTCTTTCGTCGCCTTGAATCTACGCATCTGAGTAAAGACCTTGTTGGGATATTTACTGCGGCCAAGGGATCCGTTGTAGGCGGCAAGTGCTCGGTCGATCCGTTTGTAGCGCTTAATGTAGTGGCGAAGGATGGCGCATCCGTATCTGATGTTGGTCTCGATTTCGAACAGGTTGTCATCCGGAGACCCCAGCTCTTTTTTCCAGAACGGCATCACCTGCATTAAACCACGTGCACCCACATTACTGACAGCAAAGTGATCGAAATTCGACTCTACTGAGATCAACCCAAGAATTAGCTCCGGTGAGAGTTCGAAACGTACACTGTAGAGGTAGACCCAGCGGGCAATCGCTTCGGCTTCATCAGGATCAGGAACCCATTTTCTTATCAGCTGTTTAATATCCTGAACCCAGATCTCCTGTTCAAAGTCAGGCGATTGTGGCTTTTCGACAGGCTTAAGCATTTCACGAAGTTCACTCTTCTCTTCCGGTCTGATATCCAGGGATCCTGTGCTTTTCTCTACAATAGTTTTGGCCGTTGTGGTCTGGGCCATATGCTGTTTCTCTTCCGGCGTCGACATGATCCAGAAGGGGAGCGAGATGGCAAAGCCCGCAATTAGAATACCTGCCAGAACTCCCTTGGCAGAAGCTCCGTTCAGGTATTCAATAATTCGTCTTTTCAGACATGGCTCCCTGAAAGAAGTGATTGAATTTCGTTGACTGCACGGTTCAATGCGACCTCCTCTTTTTCACCGTTTCTGGCCCGGATTTCAACCACGTCATTCTCAAGGCCCCGGTCACCAACAACGAGGTGAACAGGTATTCCCATCAGTTCAGCATCTTTGAACTTCACACCCGGGCGCTCCTTACGCTCATCCCAGAGTACTTCGACACCAGCATCCATAAGCTGGTTGTAAATCTTTTCCGATGCCTCAAGGCCTGTTTCGCTCTTGCCCATGGTAATCAGTGCCACCTGGAACGGAGCCAGATTCACAGGCCATGCGATGCCGTTTTCATCATTTCGCTGCTCAACTACGGCAGCCATCAGGCGTGATACACCGATTCCGTAGCAGCCCATAGTGGCTGTGGTGCGTTTGCCTTCCCTGTTCTGAAACTGAACTTCCATCGGTTCAGAGTAGCAGGTTCCCAGTGCAAAGACGTGGCCCACTTCAATGCCGCGGGAGAGTTCGATGCTGCCTCCACATTTAGGGCATTGGTCACCTTCACGGGTTTCGCGCAGGTCTGTGAACTGTGCCGCGGATTCATTACGGTTAATATCGAGTCCAGTGATATGCATATCTTTTTTGTTGGCACCGGCAATCAGGCCAAAGGCACCCTTCAACGTATCATCGAAGAGACGCTTGCAGCTCAGGCCAACGGGGCCTACAAAGCCGGTAACAGCACCGATAGACTTAATCTCATCGTCAGAGGCCATCTCCACACCATCGGCACCAAGAGCACGAACCAGTTTGATCTCCTGTAGCTGATCGTCACCACGGATACATGCAGCAACGATGTTGCCATCCTCAGGGCCACCAGTTACGCGGAAAACAAGCGTTTTCACCAGTAGAGCTATATCGGTATCAAGGAGTGCAGCCACATCTTCTGCAGAGGTGGCGTTAGGGGTATCTACGCCTGCCATATCAGCAGCAACTCCGGTTGGAATGCTCCGGGTTGATTCCGCCATCTCAACGTTGGCGGCATATTCACATTTAGAGCAGTGGGCAATCAGATCTTCCCCCGATTCAGCCAGTACGTGAAATTCATGACTTGCACTACCACCAATGGAGCCTGTATCGGCTTCAACCGGGCGAAATTTCAGACCCAGACGGGTGAAGATTCGCTGGTAGGCTTTAAACATGTTTTTGTACTCAACTTTCAGGCACGCCTCATCGGCATGGAAAGAGTAGGCATCCTTCATGACAAACTCACGGCCGCGCATCAGCCCGAAACGTGGGCGAATTTCATCACGGAACTTGGATTGAATCTGGTAGAGGTTCATCGGTAGCTGTTTATATGAGCGTAGTTCCTTGGAAACCAGATCGCAGATCACCTCTTCATGGGTCGGGCCGAGGCACGATTCATGATTATGGCGGTCTGTGAATCGAAGTAGTTCAGGGCCATACTTATTCCAGCGGCCTGACTTCTCCCACAGTTCAGCGGGCTGAACCGTCGGCATCAGCAACTCCTGAGCTCCTGCACGATTCATCTCTTCACGAATTACTTTTTCGATCTTGCGCAGAACACGCAAGCCCATTGGTAGAAAATCGTAAACACCGGATGTCACACGGCGGATATAACCTGCTCTTAGCAGCAGTTTGTGCGAAATAACTTCGGCATCGGCCGGATCATCGCGGAGAGTAGGGGCAAGGAATCGTGAATATCGCATGGCACGGAAGCATAGCGATGATGGCAGATGTGAGGTAGTGGTAAGTTGAATAAGGCGCGTTAAATAACAATCATAATTTCCCATCGTGTGAAAAACAGGCCATTTTGTCGTCGTGGTGATTGTGCTTCGCTTCCGAGGTTACCGAAAAATGTCTGCACTTACCTCTGCAAGTGTCTCATGTTTCAAAAGTATGGCCTGCAACGATTGCCATGTTATCCATGGGTTAACTGCTCCCAGACCTGTCTGGTGCCGATAGTATAACATGCACCAATAGCCAGGCAGATGAACGAACTGATGATCCAAAAACTACCCACCTGTTCTGGTTGCATGAAAAGCATCGGCAGAAGGATCAGTCCTCGTAGTAGAAAGATGGCTGAGATCAGCGTCAGCGCAGTGCGGCGAAGCGGTATTTTGGGTAGTGCTCCACCACCTGAAAATGCATAACCGCTCCACAGCATCAACACGGCTGCAATGGCGAATGTTATGATGGATGGGATCATCGAACCTTGTTCCGCCATGGTTGCCATCTCCTCGCCTGCGCCGAAGAAGCGATACCAGTCACCACCTCCGAAGATGATGGCGATATGCAACAGCGATGCGATGGCTGTTGAAATGCCTGCGGTGATTAGTGGGAGGTTTCCAGTACTTCTCATTTCACTCATTTCAGACTGAACCACCAATCAAACTTCGCTGTAGCGATGAGAGTTTCATCGCATAGGATTCGAACAGGGATTGTGAATATTGCCCGGTTACGCTTTTTCAATGTGTCGATGCACGTTTGCAGGGATGAGTGGCTCACATCCACTTGAGCATAGCAATCATCAACAGCCGGACGCTTGTATTTGATGCTGCCCTGCCTGACGAGGGCCAGTCCATCAGGGAACTGAGCCATCAGGTTTTCAATAATATAGTCACCACAGGCGGCTTCAGCCAATCCATAAATCGCTGCGGCATGCATGCTGTTTACATGATTAAACAGATGAGGCTGTTTTCGTAAGCGTACATCTTTATCGCTCTTCTTAATGCCAATATGCCGGTTAAATGCTAAATCGGTGATTTCCAAAGATCCCTCCAATATTGGGAGTAGCACAAGACGTGTCAGGGCAGTTAAATGTCTTTTAGAAGTCGTTGAAACAGTTTTTGATGGATGCCATCGAAGCCTCCATTGCTGAGGATCAGCAGATCATCCCCAGGTTCACTGTTTAATGCGAGATAATCGATAATGCTCTTAACATCGGGGAGTACCACAGCATGGTCGCCGATCAGGCTACAGACGAGCTCCGTATCGAGCACTTCATCAGCGTCAATGTTTCGATCAGATGCAGGGGCAAAGATCACTCGGTCGGCATCTGTAAAACAGTGTGGCAGACGGTCCTGATGAATTCTGGTGCGCATAGTGTTGCTGCGTGGTTCCACGATCACCCAGAGCTTGCCATCGGTTTTCATGGCGTGCTTGGCTGCTGATACCATGCCTGTGATGGCAGTGGGGTGGTGGGCAAAATCGTCGAAGATTCGGATTCCATTCGCCTCTCCCACCAGTGTCATGCGGCGTCTGATGCCTGCGAAAGATTCAAAGGCTGCTTTGATGGTGTCGGGCAGAATGCCAAGCAGCGTTGCTGCTGCGGCCACTGCGCAGGCATTGGCAACATTGTGGATGCCGAGCATTCCCCACTTGGCTTCAATCAGGCAGACCCGATGGTGGTAGAGTTTGAATGAAGAGCCGTCTTTGGCGGTGCCCTCCCACTGCCATTCAGCTGTTTCATGGCCCAACTGCGCAAATGTTGTGACAGGCGTCCAGCAACCTTTTTCAAGTACGTCGCCAAGATTTGGATCATCTGCATTAACGATGACGTTGCCGTTGGCAGGCACGGTGCGAAGCAGGTGTGAAAATTGCAGTTTGATCGCATCCAGATCAGGAAAGATATCGGCATGATCATATTCGAGATTGTTCAGGATCACCGTTCTGGCGTGATAGTGCAAAAACTTGGAGCGCTTGTCGAAAAAAGCGGTGTCATATTCATCACCTTCGAGTATAAAACATTCGCCACTGCCAAGGCGTGCGCCGCCATCGAAGTTTTCCGGAATGCCGCCGATCAGAAATCCGGGGCTTTGTCCTGCCTCTTCCAGAAGATGTGCCATGATGCTCGATGTGGTTGTTTTTCCATGCGTGCCGGTTGCGACAACGGCATGTCTATTGGGAAGGATATGATTGCCGACAAATTCCGGGCCAGAGCAGTAAGGCAGTCCCCGGTATAGAATCGTCTCCACTTCCACATTGCCTCGGCTCATCGCATTGCCGATGACACAAAGATCAGGAGCAGGATCAAGATTGGCTTCACTGAATGGCTGAACAGGTATGTCGAGTGATGCCAGGTAATCCGACATCGGCGGATAGATGCTAGCATCGGATCCAGTCACCTCAAAGCCACTCTCTTTTGCAAGGTTGGCTATGGCTGCCATGGCAGTGCCACAGATACCAAGAATATGGATATGCTGCTTCTTTCTCATCACTGCAGCTGATCATAAGGCGCATTTCGGGCATTGCAAAAAAGAATCAAAAATAATTCCACTTTTTTACTAAAGTCGGGCTTCCGGCTTCCGATGGATAAGATTGTAGAAAAGCGTTTTGGGATTTAGCCCAAGGTTTTTCAACGTTTATTAAGAGGAGACTGATGTGGCACTAACTGTTCATCCAACAGATGGATTTATTAATCGACTACTCCAGCAGAGCAGTCGGCCTACGGCACAGCCTGTGGCTGAGACGAGCCGTAGCATTAGTGCAGATGATCAGGTCTCAATCTCTTCCGAAGCGCGTCAGGCAACTGAAGCAGCAGAACCCAACAGAAATCTGGAGTCCAAGCTCCTGCAGATGTACAATCAGAACGGTGGTGCCTCTTAATCGTCTGATCAGAGTTTACGCTCTTTAGTTTTTCTTTATTAATTGATTATTTGAAACAGAAGCGGTTCTTACCGCTGTTTTTTGCCTGATACATCGCATTATCAGCTGCAGTAACCAACTGGTCGGCCTCTATTGTGTCGTCGGGATAGATAGCAATACCGATGCTGGTGCTCACCCGATGGTCAGCGCTGACACTCTCATATGGTCGGGATAGTGATTTTAGAATTTTCTCGGCTACGAGCGCAGCATCCTCGTTGTTTTTAATGTCACTAAGGATAACCGTAAACTCATCACCACCCATTCGAGCCACAGTATCAATTTCTCGAACACTCTCTTTCAGCTTCTGTGCGGTTTCTCTAAGTAGTTCGTCACCAGCCTCATGTCCAAGACAGTCATTCACCTCTTTAAAGCCATCCAGGTCCAGATAGAGCAGAGCAAATTTCTGCTTGTGGCGCTTTGCCTGGGCGATATTTTGATTCAAACGATCGTGGAATAGAGTGCGGTTAGCCAGCTCGGTCAGTTGATCAAAGTGGGCCATGTGAATTAGTTTACTCTCAAACTGTTTGCGATCGGTGATGTCATACATCACCCCTTGCAGGTAGAGGGCCTGATCGTTGTCTCGAACTGTGGAAGCCGCATCTTTAAACCAGAGTTCGGTTCCATCACCGGCATGGATTCGATACTCGGAGTGGAATGCTTCACCGGATGTATATGCGTTACGAACCTCTGAGAGCACCCGCTCACGATCCTCTTTATGAATCTGTTTTTGCCACATGTCGGCATGGGAGAGGAACTCATCCTGTTTGAAGCCGAGAATTGATTCGACCTGTGGGCTGACAAACAGCACCTGGCTTCTATCCAGTGTGGCGATGTAGGTGATTGCAGGAATCTGTTCTACCAGTGTCCGGTAAGTGGCCACCGATTTTTGCAGGTCTGCTTCCACACGCTGGCTCTCTGAGATATGGATAGCATTGTCGATGGCAACTGATGCGATTGAGGCAAGCCGCTCCAGTTGTTTTTGATCACTATCGCTGAATATCTCTTTTTTGCTGTTGAAAACGAGGATACAACCGACAAGACCATCCTGGTGACCAAAAATTGGCACTGCTATCAGTTGATCAACTCCGCCGAGCTGGGCATCAATCTCCGGATTAGCCTTGGGTTCAATTGATGCGTTATTACTTATGTAAGGGCGGCCACTTTTCATAAGGTGACCAATCACACCTTCACCGGATTTGAAGCGGTGTTGCAGTCGCATCCACTCTTCGCCATTCAAGCATTCGGTGAAGGCCATCTGTCCGTCAACCAGAAGGCCGGCAGCACCGGCTTTGGCAGGAATTATTGCAAGTGCAGCGGTGACGGTAGCACGGATAATGGTGGGGATTTCAAGAGAGCTGTGGATTTTGTTGCATGAGAGAGTAAATAGCTCGGCGCATACCTCATGATCCATATTAACCTCTATCGCCATTCGCTTAATCTCCTGCATATGTTTGAAACATGTTGTCTGCCCTACTGCCAAGCATACATATCTCCAGTCCCTGAGCAAAAAGCGTGCCTGTTTGGTTTGTGTGCATACGAATTCACTGCATTCTGCTGCGATTCTTTATCGAAAACATAAAACGCGGTTTTGACTTCACTCATAATTACAATGCGTTAAGGCTATTGAAGTTGATATCTCATCCATAGGAATTGTCTCCTGATTTTATTGTTTTTCTGAGTGGCCTTATACGATGTTTATGGCATGGTTGAGGCATGAAAACCCGAACGCTTCCAGCAATCGAACTCGCGACTGGTGAAAACCCAACAGCCACCATCATCTGGCTACATGGTCTGGGAGCGGATGGTCATGATTTTGAATCAATTGTACCACAGCTCGGGCTTTCTGGTGATTTGAATGTCCGTTTTATTTTTCCGCATGCGCCCTCCATGCCGGTCTCAATCAATGGCGGTTTCATCATGCCCGCATGGTACGACATCAAGCACACCGATATCGGTTATCAGCAGGATGAAGTGGGGATTCGTGAGTCGGCCAGGCAGATTCAGCTATTGATTGAGCGCGAGGAGCTACGTGGGATTTCATCCAAGCGTATTATTCTGGCCGGTTTCTCGCAGGGCGGGGCAATGGCACTGCATGTCGGCATGCGACAGGGGGAATCACTGGCAGGGATTCTGGCACTCTCCTGTTATCTGCCGATTGCCGAGAAGGTGGAGGCCGAGCTGTTTGAAGAGTCCAAAGCTACACCGGTTTTTATGGCACACGGTGTGAATGATCCGGTAGTTCCCTATGTGCTGGGTGATAATTCATACCGTAAGCTTCAGGAGCTTGGCTTTAGTGTTGATTGGCACAGCTACCCGATGGAGCACTCCGTCTGCCCTGAAGAGATCGTCAAAATCGGCCGCTGGATCACCTCAATATTGAGCTAAAAAACAGCCAAAAAGATTTTTACATAAATATGATGAAAACGATGAATTATGGCTGTATACCCAATATTTTTACACTCCTCCAATAAAAAACAGGCCAAAAACAGCCTTTTTCCAAAAGATTTCTTTAAGAAGGTGTCGATTTTTCTCTTTTTATAGTGAAAAGAGAAAAATGTTACAAAAGTCTTTTTTTTGCCCAAATTTCCCATTTTCTAAATAACTGCTTTCAATTAAAAGTGAGCATTGGAGCTATTTTGGGAGAATGCGACAATTTGCCACATTTATTTACCTTGTTGGGTTTAATACGTTTCGTCTCATTCATGAATGATGAATAAGAAAAGCACCCTCAAGAACAGTGATATTTAGTCTCCTAATTAAATTTCATTGCTGAAAGCCCGGTCTTGACTCAGGCCGGGCTTTTTTAAACCCTGATCTTAACGTAATGCTCATAAAGAATGATTAGGTTTCGCAAAACAGAGGGGTGAATTTTGTTAGCGATCGAGGCTTATGTTTGTAGATGATTCAATAGAAGAGATGGCTGAAACATATAATCTGAAACGCCTGTTTCTATTCAGAAGTGCAGTGATTGTCACTGAGCTGGTAGCGATTATACTGACTGTTTACTTGCTGGATGTGATGCTGCCTGTCTACCCCATGTTTGCCATTGTAGCGCTCTATATGGGTTTTAACCTGCTTGTCTGGATGCGACTTCGAAGGGATGCATCGGCTTCTGCTAATGAGTTTTTTCTACATCTTGTCATTGATGTACTTTCGCTCGCTGCTTTACTCTATTTTGCGGGCGGCTCCAGTAATCCATTTGTCTCTCTGTTTCTACTTCCTCTGGTGATTGTGGCGGCGACGCTTCCCAAGCGGCACGTCTGGGCAATGGCGGCTGTAACATTGAGTTGTTATACGCTGTTGATGATCATCAATGTGCCGCTGACTCAGGGGTTGGCAGGGCATCAGCATCACGGCGCTCAACTTGCTTCAGACTTTAGCCTTCATGTACTCGGCATGTGGTTCAGTTTTTTGCTGGGGGTAGGGCTGATTCTCTTTTTCGTGGTGGCTATGGCAGACGGTTTGCGAAAACGGGACAAAAAACTGGCAGAGGCGAGAGAACAGAATCTGCGAGACGAACATATGGTGGCGTTGGGAACTCTGGCTGCAGGTGCTGCACATGAGCTTGGAACACCGTTGGCGACCATGGCTGTTTTGACCAAAGAGATGGAGCGGGAGTACAGCCAGCAACCGGATCTGGTCGATAATCTTAAAATTCTTCGTTCACAGGTGGATCGCTGCAAAGCCACTATGGGGCAAATTAGTGCCAGTGCCGGACAGATGAAGGCAGATAGCGGTCGAAGTGAGAGCGTGAAGAGTTATCTGCAGCAGAGCGTTGAGTGCTGGAGGGAGATGCATCCAGACACCGGGATATTAACAAACCTTAGCGGCAGTGAACCTGCCCCCACAATCGTACTGGATGTCACGCTTAACCAGGCCATTATCAACCTGCTGAACAATGCAGCGGATGCCTCTCCAGCGGGTATTGAGTTGGATGCAATATGGTCAAGTAGCGAGCTCTCCTTTGAGGTTCGCGATTTTGGTGAGGGGTTGAGTTGTGCTGCCATGGAAGAGCTTGGCAAACCATTTTTTACCACCAAAAAAGATGGTCATGGGCTTGGTTTTTATTTGGCCCAGTCAGTTGTTCGCAGGCTGGGTGGAGATGTGACATTCGGTAACCATGAGCGTGGCGGCGCATTTATTCATGTCAGACTTCCCCTGATGAAGTTGTTGGCGGAATAGGTGATGCAACAGCATAGAGATTTACCAACCCTGTTACTGGCTGATGATGATGAGCTTTTTTGCAATGTTCTTTCATCGGCGCTGGAGAAGCGTGGGTTTTCTGTGCAGGTGGCCCACAATGTGGATGCTGCTGTAGCATTGATCAGTGATTCATTACCTGAGTATGCCGTTGTTGATCTGAATATGCCGGGTGACTCCGGCTTGTGTCTGGTGGAGAAACTGCATCAATTGGACGAGCATACGCGTATCGTAGTGTTGACTGGCTACGCCAGCATCGCGACAGCCGTCGAAGCGATCAAGCTCGGTGCAGTGCACTATCTGGCTAAGCCAGCTGATGCTGATGAAATCGTTGCTGCTCTGGGCCGTGGTTCAGGTGATACGGCTGCAGAGGTGTCTGAATTACCGATGTCGACCAAACGACTGGAGTGGGAGCATATTCAGAAGGTGATGATGGAGTGTGATGGCAATATCTCTGCCACCGCTCGAAAGCTTGGCATGCATCGGAGAACGCTGCAGAGGAAGCTTGCCAAGCGGCCTGCTAAATCCTGATAGAGAAATCTGTTTAACACTACTTTGTTGTTAATGCATCCACTTCATTTGGGCATTTTCTTTCGGCCAAAAGAAGATGCTCGGAATTAATCGCAATCTTTTGATTTAGGGCAGGCCCAGTTTTTTAGAGGAAATACTTTTTGATTATCAATACTGATGCATCGATGGTAATCAGCAGATGAAAACACATGGCATCGCATTAAATTCTCTACCACTTGAATAAGCGTTTTCAAATCAAATGGTTTGCCGAGATACATGCAGGCCTTATCCATATATTCAGATCGGATTTCAGGTGCGCCGCTGATCACAACAAATTTTAAATCCGGAGCAAGTTTTGAGACGGCATTGATCATTTCATAACCATTCATCGCAGGCATTTGTACATCAGTAAATACTGCGATTGGCTTTTTATAACCGGGACTGCTTACAAAATGGCTGTATTCAGTTGGAGAGCTAAAAGCAATCGCTTTACAGTCAACCTCTGCAAGAAAATCAATCATGACATCACAAATGAACTCTTCACCATCAACAATATGAAACATGGCGCCAGATTACTTGGAAACCATCCCTGCAACATGCGGCAAATTGTCGCGCGACAATTCGCCATATTTTCCCCTGATTCAATAGCGATAACCTTCGCTACCTCAACAAAAACAGTTGAAACAGTTGCATCTCTTTTCTGAGAGGGCAGCTCATGGGGGTAAGATCATGGATGTGAGCATGCTGATTGATAAGGGCGGCCCGGTAATGTGGGTGCTGCTCGGCTACTCTGTTGTTGCAATTGCCATTGTTGTTGAGCGCATCATCTATTTCTACCTGCTACCGAAACTGACGCGTGAGATAGGGGGTCTGCATGAATCCAATGTTAAGCGTATAGGCCCCGAGGCTGCCATTGCCATAGCTGTAAAACATGCAGCGTCTGAAGGGGTGAAAGATCTGGCCCGTGTTGCATCGCGTATCGGCAGTGAGCAGATGTCTCGTATGGAGTCAGGCCTGCGTACTCTGGCATGGCTTGGCAATACAGCGCCGCTACTGGGACTGTTTGGAACTATTACGGGCATGATCAAAGCATTTCAGGTGATTGAGCAGGCTGGCGGCAAGGTAGATGCACAGATGCTGGCCAGTGGTATCTGGGAGGCGATGGTAACCACCGGTGCAGGGTTAGCGGTTGCGATTCCCGTACTGTTGTTGCTCCACTTCCTTGAAGGGCTGGTAGATAAACGTGCTAAATCGATGCAGTGGGTGGCATCTATTGTGATTGAGCAGCTACCACATACATCTGAACAGAGTGTGAGCGATCAGGTAAAACATCAGGAGAGTCTGGTACATGCAATTTGAGGGCGCTCGCAGAAGTGGGCAGGCCCCAAACCTTACACCACTGATTGATATCGTATTTCTGCTGCTGGTGTTTTTTATGCTCACGGCACACTTCGTAAAAGATCAGGGGTTGCCGATAGAGCTTCCTGAGGCTGCAAGTGCTGTTTCACTGGATGAAAAAGAGCCGCTTGAAATTTCGATCTCACCATTTGGCCAGATATCTGTTGCCGGAGAACAGATCGAATTGGAACTGTTGGTGGAGAAGGTGTCACAGCTGCTTTCATCCAGAGATGAAAAACGGATTGTGATTCGTGGTGATGCAGGCGTGAGTCTCGGTGATTCGGTGAAGGTGATTGATGCAGTGCGTCAGGCCGGGGCCAGTGGTGTTGATATCGTGACAGAGCAGCCGGCAGGAAAATGAGCGTGTCAGTCGGGTTGTATGAATCTCAAGGATTGGCTCAGACACAGCTGATTCGGGCAGGCACAATTACGGTATCTATTCTGATTCATGCACTGCTGTTTGTTGGCTATGGAGGCTCGGTTTCAGCACCTTCATCTGAATCGGTGAATACGAGCGTGACACGTCTCAGCTTTTCGACACCGGCACCAGTTTCTGATGCGGTACCGGATCAACCTCAGAAAAAGCCGAAACCTAAAAAGTCAGTGGCTAAAAAAGAGAAGGTTTTGAAACCTGTTGAAACAGTGCAGGAAGTCGCTAAAGCAGAACCGGAGCAGGTTGAATTGAAGCCTGAGACTCAGCCGATGCAGCAGGCTGCATCAGCACCATCTGAATCAGCACCACAGATTAATGAAGGCGTTATTCAACGTGAGAGGGAGCAATACCTCAGCAATGTGATGGCGCATATCGAACAGCACAAATGGTATCCGAAGGCTGCACGAAGACGAGGTATTGAGGGCGAGGTAAGGGTTCGTTTTACCCTGCTTCCTGATGGATCAGCCAAAGCACTTATCGTTGAGAATGGCCCTGAGATGCTTGTTTCGGCTGCGCGTAAGGCGGTAGAGAAGGCAACACCAATGCCTAAACCTCCAGCAAAAATTCACTGCCCGATTGAGTGTGAATTCCGTATGCGTTTCAGTCTGAACGCGACCTGATTTTTATAGATTTGATTCACTGAAAAGGAGATATGATGAACCTGAAGATAAGAAAGGAGTGGTTGATAGCCGCATCGATTGTTCTGATGCCAGTTGCAGCAAGCGCTGAGGACATGGGACTTATGCGTGTCGACTCCACGACCATTGATGATCGCTTTGAGGCCAAGCGCGGAGAGCCTTCCAATATCGCGGTGATTTCCGGTGATAAGATAGAAAAGGCACACGCTGAGAATATCAAACAGGTTCTTGATGGAATCCCCGGCGTTACTGCAGAGCTACAGAGTCAGGATTCTTTGAAGATACATATTCGTGGTGTGGAGAATCAACGGTTTATGGGAGAGAGGCCCGGTGTGGCTGTTGTGATTGATGGTGTGCCGGTGTTTGAACGTACCGGTCGTGTGAATATCAATATGGATGACATTGAATCAATCAAGGTAATCAAGGGTGGTGCATCCTACCTGTTTGGTGAAGACGCTCTGGCTGGTGCGGTAATCATTACCACCAAACGTGGTGCTAAAATGGCAGGCGGCCATCTTGCAGCAGAGGCTGGAAGCTTTGGTTACAAGCGCGGTGTTGCAAGGGCCGGATTCGCGACCGATAAGGCTTCAGGCCATGTTCAGGTGAGCAGCCGTGATGCAGATAGTTACTATTTTCAGGGAAAATATAAGGCAGATTATCTAAACGGAAAACTGCAGTACTACGCTTCTGATTCCAGTGATCTCACGTTTGGCTGGGAAGTGGCTCAGCGATTCAAGGATAGTCACGGTACGGTTACAGGTATCACTCAGGCTGCTGTCGACCCGACCAGTGTCAATGGCCGTGATTATGCCCGTAACTACAACGTAGATCTGGCTAAATTCTACCTCACCTATGCCAATGACCTGTCAGAAACAACAAACCTGATGCTTAATGTTTATCAGTTTGGAGATCATACCAAGTTTTGGACCTCTCCGATCCGTTACGATGTGGCGCGCCAGCCTGTGACTGATGTGAATGCCTATGCCAATAGCAATGATTATAGGCAGCTACAGCGTGGACTTAAGAGTGAGTGGCGTGGCAGTAGTGAATCCTTTGGTTGGTTGGGTGCGCTTGATCTGCGTGATAACAGCTACAGAAACAGTGTTACAATTTTAGCAGATCATCGTGTGAGTCCGAGCCCTGCAGCATCGGCACTCAGAACAGCAGGCTCTATTATTGAAGACAATAAAACAAAAGAGCGAATGTATGCGACATATGGGGAGTTGAAATTTCGCATTGCCAAGCCGCTTACCGTCACCATGAATGGTCGCTACGATCACATCAAACTGAGTTATGATGATTACCTGCCAACAGCAACTGCCTCAAACCTCAATAAGAGTTTCAATGTTGGTTCATGGCGAGGTGGTGTGAATTACAGTTTCGGTGAATCTGTAGCGCTCTACTCCAATGTGTCTACAGGATTCCGTGCGCCAACGATTCAACAGCTTTTTGCCGGAACCATCTCGCTTACCGGAACAGTTGCAGCCAATCCAAATCTTAAGCCTGAGCAGGCCATCAACTATGAAGTTGGTCTGCGTGGCCGACTGGATGTTGTAGGTGGACTGGAATGGGATATTGCGGCGTTCCTGATTGATCGCAAAAACTTTATTCTTAATGTCGCAGGCCAGTATGCAACACCTAACACAGGTGTAACTGACCAGTACCAGAATATTGGCGGTATGCAAAACCGTGGTGTTGAAGTGGCCGTGAAGAGTGATCAGTCACAAGCTGTTTCATTTGATGTGGCTTACACCTACCTCGATGCAAAGTTTACCCGTTACGAAAACTTCAACCTGCTGCTGGGTAATCGCTTTAGCCCTGCTCCGGGAGCCAATACTCGCGTGTCATACAACAACACAGGCAATGTGGTGCCACGTGCTCCGAAGCACAAACTTTTTTTGGCAGCACGTGTGAAGCCTGTTGCTGGTCTGACAGTGACTACTGAGATGAACGCGCAATCGTCTTACTTTGCTGATGAGATCAATCAGGAGAAGATCGGTGGCCATACCGTGTTTGATCTGATCACCAATTATGACTTTTCTACCGGTGCAAACAATGTCGTTCAATGGAACCTGTTTGGTCGTATAGACAATGTTCTTGATCGTACTTACTACAACACGGCTCGTGGTTATTACGACAGCAATGCCGATTTCACTTACAACGCTGAAGACCTGTCGATTGTAGTTAATCCGGGCCGCAGATACACCGCTGGTATCAGCGCAACATTTTAAATCATAAAAAGGGAGAATACGATGAATAAAACTATTAAATACCTAATGAGTGCTGCAGTTACAGCAGCCATGATTGCAACACCTGCAATGGCGTGCGGAGGCAAACCTTGTGGTGCCAAGAACTGTGACTTCAAGAGTGATAAGTCGAAGCCTTGCCCAACAAAAGGCAAATCATACAAAAAAGGTCACCACAAAATTCCAGGTAAAAGTGCTTCATATGTTCGAAAGATTCTCAAGAGTGCTGACCGGATTGGCCTAAACGATTCGCAGAAAAAAGAGGTTGGTAAACTTTTGATTGCTGCTGAGACCGGAGCAGCCAAAGCGCATGCTGAAGCGCAGATCACCGTGGCTGGTTTCCGTAGCAAGCTGCACAGCAAGGGCGGTGTGAGCGACAGTGATGTAAAGGCATACACTAAACGGATGGGCGAACTTCGTTCAGACAAGCTTATGTCCAACCTGATGGCATCTGTTAAGGCTTCCCGCCTGCTATCTGATGAGCAGAAGTCCAGACTCTATGCAGGCAAAAAAAATCAGGGTGGCAAAAAGTGAGAGGTGGGGTGTTGATGGGAGCCACGATTTTCGTGGCTCTCTTCAGCTTCACTGCGCATGCCGAAATGTATTGGTCTCCTGCCCCTGCAAAGCATGGACACGGTGGCCATGATCGCCATGCTGCTAAAGGGTTTGTTCTCAATGATGGTGAAGGGGCCAGGTTTGAGCTACTTAACCCTCAGCTAAGTTCAGTTGCTGTTGAGCGTGAGCACGGCCATGTGATGGTCAAGTCGACCGGGATGGACAACTACCATGCTCTGGTGGCAACCCGTGGTGACGGCAGGTTGCAGGAGTCTGCAACCCGTTATATTTATATGTTCGGTAAACCGTCGGGTGAATCCCCATCTCGTATCATGGGCTTTGAAAAGGCAGCACTGGAGATTGAACCTTCCCCTTATGCAAGGGAGCACTGGCGATATCTATCAGCAACTCAGGCGCGTTTTCTGGTGCGTTATAGAGGTGCCGTTTTATCAAATACCAGTGTGATGATGAGGACAACCAATGGCAGCAACAGTGCATTAAAAACCGATGCAGATGGGGTGTTGACGGTTGAGCTTCCTGAAGACTTTTTCAACATCAAACCGGGTCAGATGGAAAATCGTCCGGGGGAGTTCATTTTAACTGCTCGCCATAGTGATGGTGGAAGCGATTACATCACAACCTTTTCATCAAACTACCATGTAAATCCTGAACATTGGCAATCCACAAGTATGGGTGCTGGGGTAGTTGTGGCGGGAATGCTGATTGGTGGCGTGGTGCTGGTAAGCAGGCGCAGGAAGGAGAAATAGTTATGCCGATCTGGAAAAATTTATCTGTCATTCGAAAGGTTGTGCAGTTGCTGACATTTCTGTTTCTGGTTTATGGCTCGGTGTTTGTCGGGTTTTATTCAGCTGACAAGATTTCCGGCGCATTTCCTGCACTGGCATGCGCCTATGATGCCAAGACTGCCGATTACTGTGTTTTGATTCCGTTACAGCATCAGTTTGGACATCTGCTCGGCCCTGCGATTAGTGCAGGTGTATTTGGTTTGAGTGTGATCATGCCGACCCTTACGACACTGATAACATTTGTGCTTCTTTTTGTCCTGCTCAACAAGGCCTTTTGTGGTTGGTTATGCCCGCTCGGATTTTTCCAGGAAGTGCTTGGTATGATCGGCCAAAAACTGCGATTGAACCGTACCGAATCTCTGGATTCGAAACTGGTGGAGCGAATTCGCCCTGTTAAATGGCTCATGTTGGGGCTGCTGGTGATTCTCTTTCCGCTGGCATCAGGACTTGGTTTTGTAGGCCATGAACTTGGTGACCCATTCTGCAAAATATGTCCGAGCCGAATCCTTACCTCACTTGCAGCAGGACAACTGAATCAACTCTATATTGATACCTCTTCAATTGGGTTCATGATTCTCTCCATCATTGCCGACACGATGTTTGGTCTTATTCTGGTTCTATCGTTGACTATGAGGCAGCCCTTCTGTCGGATTTGCCCAATGCTGGCTATGCATGCGATGTTCAGAAAGGTGGGTTTGGTCAGGCTGGTAAAGAATTACACATCACGCTGTGATAAGTGTGGTCTGTGTGCCAAGGCGTGCCCGATGGATATTAAGGAGATTCATACCTCTAAGGAGAAGGATATTCTGTTTCCAGACTGCACACTTTGCGGACGTTGTGTGGAGTTTTGCCCCGACAAAGGGGTGATGGCGATGAAGTATGCTGTGATTCCGATCAAGGTCTCTGATCCACAATACTTCAAAGCACGTAACCAGGCTCAAAAAGTCTGGGAGGGTAAAAAGAAGCCTTCTCGCAAACCGGGCAAGGCCTGATTGTGGAGCTTCTTCTCTCCTCCATGCTGGCAACATTTATCATCGGCCTCTCATTCGGGGCCGGTGCATGCATGTTCACCTGCATCCCGACGCTGGGTGTGATGCTTCTGAGTCAGAATATCGATGCAAAAGAGATATCCAGACAGACATGGCGCTTTAATGTGGGTCGCATGAGTGCTTACAGCACGCTTACATCGATTTCAGGGTTTGTTGGTGCATCACTGGTAGGGCTGTTGAATGTCTCTCACGCCAACCTGATATTTGCTGCCATGCTATTGTTTAGTGCTGTACTGCTCTGGAGAAAGGGAAAGGTAGCGGGTTGCTCAACTGGCCAAAAGAAGCAGCTCAGAGCTGGTCTTTTTGGTATGGGGTTTGCCATGGGGCTTCGCCCCTGTGCACCTTTGGCCGGTGTTATGGCCGCATCTGCTGCGACAGGTTCATTGCTGTATGGACTGCTGTTAGGGTTATCGTTTGGAGTGGGAGCTATCATTGTTCCGCAACTGGTGTTTGGTGTTGGGTTGGGCAGGGCTGGAAGTGAAATACGTTCTCAGTTCATAGGTCGACAGCAGCAATTGGCACGAGTCGGGGCATCGGTGTTGGGTTGTGTTGGCATTGGTGTCGGTATGGGCTGGGTATCTTTATAATCTGCTCAAATCTTCGTAGATTTTATTTAATTGATCGGAACAAATTACAAATGCTGATAGAACTTTTGGATCAAAGTGGGATGGACTTGTTCTTTCATCTCCATCGCAGATGATCGAGACAGCTTTTGAGTGTTCAAATGCTGGTTTGTAAGGGCGTTTGCTGCGCAGTGCATCATAGACATCTGCAATCTGCATGATCCGAGCAGATATGGGGATGTTTTCACCTTTAACACCATTTGGATAACCAGTTCCATCCCATCGTTCATGATGTCTAAGTGCGATTTCCAGCCCCATTTTCAGGTAGGGTGAAAATCCATCTTTAAGAATGTTTCCCCCAATGGTTGTATGGGTTTTCATGATCTCCCACTCTTCCTTATTTAGGGCTCCTGGTTTAAGAAGAACCCGATCAGGGATGCCAATCTTACCTATATCATGCATTGAACTGGCGTGGAAAATCAGGTCACAAAATTGCTTATCCATACCCATGGTCGCAGCTAGTTCTTTGGTGTAATGGCTAATGCGTTTTACATGCTCACCTGTTTCATCATCGTGGTTTTCAGCAGCATGCAATAGAGAGGTTATTGCCTCGACATAGGAGTGTTTTAGTTTTTCCTCTGCCTTTTTGCGTTCAGTAACATCTCGTAAAACAGCTGTGAATACAGTTTTTCCATCGACTTCAACTTTTGAGATGGTGGCCTCAGCAGGGAACACTTCCCCATTTTTCCTTTGGCCTTTGATCTCTCCTCGGTCTGACATGAATTTAGATGTTTGTGGTTGCTTAGAGAAATTTTCAACATGTCTGTGATGATTTGAGCGACAATCTTCAGGAATCAACAGCTCAAGCCGCTGTCCCATAACTTCGATAGAAGCGTAACCAAATATTTTTTCAGCGCCTTTGTTGAACAGAGAAACTCGATGATCTTCACCAACCACGATCACAGCTTCAGCCATTCCATCTAATATTTCAAAGAAAAGTGAGTAACTCATTCGGTTGACGCCATTTCATACCTATCGGCCAGAAGTTCAAAGCCTTGAATGCCAAAAGCGGATGTGAGCTCATTTGGTCAGTAGCGGGTGTAGACCTCAGTTGATCCGTCCTTTTTGAAGGCAATCACGTTGTAACCTTTTGGCGGTAGCCCTTCAGCCTGCATACCAGGCGATTTCATCGGCATGCCGGGTGCAGTTAATCCAACCACATCGGCAGGCTTCTCTTTTAATAGTCGCTTCACATCTGCAGCAGGCACATGCCCTTCGATCACGTAGCCGTCGATCTTGGCGGTGTGGCATGAAGCAAGCTGCTCAGTCACCCCGTTGGCAGCCTTGATCTTGCTCATATCGTTATCACGAACTTCGGTTTTCAGGTTGAAGCCCTCTTTTTTCATATGTTTAACCCAGTCATCGCAGCAGGGGCAGGTGGATGATTTATAGACCACCGCCTCAGTGGCCGTAACCGTGGTTTCAGCAGAGCAGCCAATGAAGAGTCCGATGGCCACTACGGTAACGAACGTTCTGATCGCGCTTAACTTATTATGAGTTGATAACTGTGCTGTCATTGAGCTCTCCTTGGTCGATAATATTTACTCTTTTCTCCTGCCATTGCAAAACCAGTCCATAAATTACCGGCAGAACCAGCAGGCTTAGAATGGTGGTGGTAATCATGCCGCCCACCATGGGTACTGCGATACGTTGCATCACATCTGACCCGGTGCCTGAACCTAACAGGATCGGAATCAGGCCTGCAGTGATAGCAGTGGCTGTCATCGCAATCGGACGAACACGTTCAGATGTCCCCAAAAACACGGCCTGCATGATCTCATCACCAGTCACTCTGCTGCCACTCCGCGCTTTTAGTGTGGCCAGTTTCTGATCAATAAAGGTAAGCACCAGCACACCAATCTCTGCGGCCACACCAGCCAGTGCGATGAAACCAACGCCTACAGCTACGGAGAGATTAAAGCCCATCAGATAGGTGAGCCAGAAGCCACCAATCAGGGCGAATGGAATGGATAGCATCACTACCAGTGGGGCGGTGAAGTTGCGGAAGTTTAGCCAGAGCAGCAGCAAGATCAGCAGCAGTGTTGAAGGCACAACGATTTTCAGTTTCGCTGCTGCACGCTGCATATACTCATACTGCCCGGACCAGCTAATAGTATAACCGGATGGGAGGGTGATGTTCTCCTCAATAAATGCCTTGGCCTCATCCACATAACCACCGATATCGGAGGTTTTGATATCAACATAGACCCACGCATTGGGACGTGTGTTTTCCGTCTTGATCGATGGTGCACCACGGCGAAGTTTCAGATCGGTAACCTGAGCGAGTGGAACCTGAGCACCAACCGGCGTGGCGATCAGAACACGCTTCAGGGCATCAAAATTATCACGTAGTTCACGTGGATAACGGAGATTAACCGGATAGCGCTCCAGCCCTTCAACTGTTTCAGTCACATTCATGCCGCCGATGGCGGACTGGATCACATCCTGAATATCACCGACAGTCAGCCCGTAACGGGCCGCATCTTCGCGCCGGATATCAAAATCAAGGTAGTAGCCACCGGCACTCTTATCGCCAAAGGCGGAGAGCGTATTCGGCAGCTTTTTCAGTGCCCGTTCAATATCTCCGGCAATCTTCTCAAGCTGCACAATGTCAGCGCCGGAGACTTTGACGCCTACAGGTGTCTTGATGCCGGTTGATAACATATCGATTCGGGTCTTGATCGGCATTGTCCATGCATTGGCCAGCCCTGGGAATTTGATGGCTGCATCCATCTCATCCATCAGTGATTCGGTGGTTTTGGATGGGTCGGGCCACTTATCTTTCGGTTTTAGGCGGACCGTGGTCTCCAGCATTGAGAGCGGAGCCGGATCAGTGGCTGTGTCGGCACGGCCAGCTTTACCGAACACACTCTCAACTTCCGGGAAGCTTTTCAGAATCCTATCGGTCTGTTGCAACAGCTCTTTAGCCTTGGTGATGGAGATACCGGGATAGGTGGTTGGCATATATAGGATATCACCCTCATCCAGAGGCGGCATAAATTCGGAACCACTTTTCATTACCGGCCAGGCGGTGAACAGCAATAGAACCACTGCGGCAGCCACGGTGAGCCAGCGAAGGCGAACTGCCTGCTTAAGCAGCGGGGTGTGTAGTCGCTTGAGCCAACCAGTGATGGGATTGGCCGATTCGGAAGGGATTTTACCACGAATGAAATAACCCATCAGAACCGGTACCAGTGTAATGGCCAGAATAGCAGCCGCTGCCATGGCGTAGGTTTTGGTGAATGCCAGTGGTGAAAATAGTCGTCCCTCCTGTGCTTCCAGTGTGAACACAGGCAGGAAGGAGACCGTGATAATCAGCAGTGAGAAGAAGAGGGCAGGGCCAACTTCTTTAGAAGCCCCGGCAATAGCCTTCCAATGCTCTTTTTGCGACAGGGATTTTCCGAACTCTTTTGTGGCTCTCTCCAGATGCCGGTGTGCATTCTCTATCATGACAATGGCACCATCCACCATGGCACCGATGGCAATGGCGATGCCACCGAGGCTCATAATATTGGCATTGATGCCTTGAAGATTCATGATGATAAAGGAGATCAGGATGCCGAGTGGCAGTGTGATGATGGCGACCAGTGCCGAGCGGGCATGCATTAGAAACAGCAGACAGATCAGCGCAACAACGATGGACTCTTCAATCAGCTTCGTTGTGAGATTATCAATGGCACGCTCGATCAGGTTACTGCGATCATAAACCGAAATAATCTCGACTCCTGCCGGGAGTCCTGCTTTCAGTTCATCAAGCTTTTCACGAACCCGTTCAATGGTAGCCAGCGCATTTTCACCATAACGCATCACAACGATGCCGCCTGCTGTTTCACCTTCGCCATTGAGATCGGCAGCACCGCGGCGCAACTCCGGCCCCAGATGAACATTCGCAAGCTGTTTCAGGTAGACCGGTGTGCCGTGCTGATCAACACTGACCGGAGTCATCTCCAGATCGTGAATAGACTTGATATAGCCCAGACCACGCACCATGTATTCGGTTTCACCCATCTCGATAAGCCTGCCACCGACATCGTTGTTGGTCCGCTGGATGGCATGTTTGATTTTGCTTAGTGAAATATCAAAAGCGAGCAACGCATCGGGATCAACTTCAACCTGATACTGTTTTACATAGCCACCGATTGAGGCCACTTCAGAGACCCCTTTGACCGTCTGCAGTGGATAGCGCAGATACCAGTCCTGAATGGAACGAAGCTGGGAGAGATCATGCCTGCCGCTTCGATCAACCAGTGCATACTCATAGACCCAGCCGACACCTGTGGCATCAGGCCCAAGTGTCGGGGCGATATTTTTTGGAAGTCGTGCCGATGCGAAATTGAGATACTCCAGCACCCGTGAGCGCGCCCAGTAGAGATCGGTGTCGTCTTCAAAGATGATATAGACGAAGGAGTATCCGAAAAAAGAGTAACCCCGTACCACTTTGGTTTTGGGTACGGAGAGCATGGCCGTGGTGAGCGGGTAGGTGACCTGATCCTCAACCACCTGAGGCGACTGTCCTGCATATTCGGTGAACACGATTACCTGCACATCGGATAGGTCAGGGATCGCATCCAGCGGTGTCTGCTTGATCGCCTGAATACCGGCAAAGAGAAGAATGGCCGTTGCAATCAATATCAGGAAACGGTTCCTGATGGATTGATCAATGATTGAGGCAATCAATGGTTCATCCCTTCGTGGCTCATTGAACCGTGATCCATCGGCATGTGATTCGGGGCGTCCTGCCCCTTACCCTTCGGGTGGTCTGCGCCCATCCTATTCGGCTCTCCTGTCGAGTGGTCACCGTGGTCCATCTTCATGCCCTCATGACCCATCCCGTCATGCTTCATTTGGGATGGCTTTGTGTCGACCTCAGGCTGAAGTGTCTCAAGCATCTTTGAGGTAGCCTCTTTGAGCTTGGATTCGGAATCAATCAGGAACTGACTGGAGGTGACCACTTTTTCACCTTCACGAATACCTTCAAGTATTTGAGTCTCTCCATTAGCGCTGACACCAACTTTAACCTCGCGCGGTTCAAACTTTCCGGGAGCACGCTCAATGAATAGCTGTTCACGAGCGCCGGTACGAATGATCGCTTCAGATGGAACCGTGATGGCATTCAGTTGCCTGTTGGACATCAGGGTAACGTTGGCAAACATCTCCGGTTTCAGTTTCAGGTCGGAGTTATCCACTTCCAGACGGACTTTGACCGTACGCGTTTTCGCTTCCAGATAGGGGTAGATGTAGGCGACCTTGCCCTTGAATGTTTCACCCGGAATGCCGGAGACACGCATCTCGGCCATATCACCCTGTTTCACCCACGGCATATCATCTTCATAGAGATCGACAATCACCCATAGCCTGGAGAGATCTGCAATCATATAGAGTTCGGTCTCGGGGGTGACGCGTTGCCCTTCACGTGCCCCGATCTTCATCACTGTGCCATCGAAAGGTGAGTGGATGTGAAGGCGTTTGATTACTTTTCGGGTACGCTCAATATCCCGAAGCTGATGTGCGGGAACATCAAGCAGTTCCAATCGTTCGCGGCTTGAGCGGACAAGGCTCTCCGCACTGTTTCGAATATCCTCAAACGGACTCTTTTTCAGTGTGTCAGCATTGGTCAGAGCAAGAATATACTCCTCTTCACTGGCAACCAGCTGCGGTGAGTAGATGGAGAGAAGCATGGTATCTTTTTTAACACGATCGCCTGTTTTTTCGATGAAGAGCTGTTCAATCCAGCCATCAATCTTTGAATGAAAACGAGCTACACGCTGTTCATCAAAGGTGACCCGCCCAACAGATCGAACCTCGCGGGAGAGCGTTGAACGTTTGGCTATGGCTGTTCGAACACCAATATTTTGCGTGGTCACAGGATCAATGCTGACTGTGCCTGCGGCCATGCCTTGAGCGTTCTCATCATCGGCATAAACAGGGATATATTTCATACCCATCTCATCCTTGGCTGGTACCGGGCTGGTAATCGCCGGATTCATCGGGTTACGGTAGAAGAGAGGTTTGTGCTCCTCTGATGCACTCTTGCTGGCAATGGTTTTACTCCCGCTTTTTTCTGCCGGTGCGAGCAGATAACCTGCCGTAACACCGATGGTGAGGGTGGCGATGGCTGTAATGATAATATTTTTATTCATGGCTGGACTCCTTGTCCGTCATTTCAGTTATCTCTTCTCCGATCGCAGCTTCAAGCCGGGCCCATGCCTGTTTGCCACTGCTGACGGCTTTCCAGTATTGGGTTTCATAGTTGTAGAGGGTGATCTGAGCATTGATCAGGTTTAGCAGGTCAACCTTATTCACCTGATAGGCGGTTAACATGGATGCCACGCTCTGACTGGCCTGAGGGATAATACCGGTCTTGAATAGAGAGGCTCGGTTACGGGCCGCCCGATAATCGGCAAGTGCACGTTCGATTTCAGCGTCCACCTGTCTGTTCAGATCATCAAAATAGAACTTCTCTTTTGCTGTCTCAGCTCGCTGTTGCTGAACAGCATTGGACTGCTTGCTTCCTGCATAGAGAGGGATAGTCATGCTGAGTTTGATGGAGGCGAAGTCGGGGCGATTTTGACCATTGACCGGGTTGGTCCCGTTTCGGTAGCCATAGGCACCACCCAGCGTAAAGTCCGGATAGTAATCTTTTTCAGCCAGAGCTCTACGACTGTGGGCCGCCTTTATTCTGCTCTGTTGTGCATGCAGCAGCGGACGTTTTGCCTTAGCTCGATTTCGAAGCAGTGCTGCATCCGGGGTGTTTGAAAGTATCTCATCAACGTTTCCTGGAAGAGCTGTTTTCGTTTTGGCGGGGCGATTGAGCAGCGCGTTGAACCGGGCAACCTGATTGCGTCGTGTGGCGCTCAGGCTGATTTCAGCATCAAGCAGCTTGGATAGCTCTACCTGTGCCATCAGCACATCGGCCTGAAGACCTTGTCCTGTTTTATATTTTGTCTCTGCAATTTTCACAAATTGCCGCAGAAGACCCTGATTGCGATGAAGGGTTGCCATCGCCCGATCCAGATAGAAGAGATTCCACCAGGCGAGACGAGTATCACGAACAGTCTGCAGCTTTGTCTCTCTAACGGCCGAATCTGCTGAGTTGGCTTCAAACGATGCGGCCTCCTCCTTTAGATCCAGTTTGCCAGGAAACGGGATAGCTTGGGAGAGGCCAACCTGTAGCTGGGTCATGTTCTCCTGTGTTGTAGAGAAACTGTCTGTTGGCAGGTTTAGTGCATTCAGACTCAATACCGGGTCGGGCAGTGAGCCAGCCTGTGACGGGATGTAATGCATGGCCTCAGCCCTTGATTGCATGCCCGCAATGCGCGGGTTTCCCGAAAGGGCTTTGGTAACAGCCGCTTGTTCAGTGATGACCTCTGGTGTTGTAGCAAGACCAGCCTGCGCTGTGAGTGGTATCATCAGACCCCAGGCAAATATAACGATGTTTAAGACAGAGTTGTTTCTCAACTTCTTCTCCTGCTTTGAAAAATAACGTTGCACGGCAACGTACCGATTCAGATGAAACGGTTGTTCAGTAGCAGGGTTGGATCAGATACGGATGCGTTGAGTTGTTGTGTAGAGGGTGGTCGAGCTTCGCGGTGGAGCCTGAGCTCTTTCGATGAAGCTCTGTGAAGCGGTTGCAGAGGCGGTGGAAGATGTGTCGACCATGACAAAAGCAAGTAGTAGATCAGACGGTGAAATGTCCAGATTATTCAAAAACAGTGCGAAGTTTTCAGGGGATGCGCAGTGGGAACATACTGACATTGGTGAGGGTTCCGGTTGAGCCAGCATTGGCATGCTGGCCATCTCATGCTGCATATCCATCTGATCAGCTGAATTCATCTGCATGGTTTCGTGGCAGTGATTTGCCTTGATCTCTTCAGCCGCTTGAGCTGATGATACAATACAGAGTGTAGAGGCAAGAAGTTGCACAGCAAAAACAAGCGTGAATGCCACACTCCATCTGTTACGGTTTCTGCCCATCAACTTCATAACGGACAATGTAAGGCACTATTTATTAAAAAACAATGAAACTTGACGCACAAACACTGGAGTTTACGATGCAGCCACCGTGCAAAATAGTGATAAAAATCCACTGAACCGGGCAGTTCGACTCTGCGAGCCTGAGATGGCTCGTGTGAACGCCTGTATTCATGAAAACCTGCAGTCAGATATCATGATGATTCCGGCTATCGGGCACTACATTGTGAATAGTGGCGGCAAACGTCTGCGCCCACTGTTATGCCTGTTGATTGCACGTTATTTCGGTTATGAAGGCGATCGCCATATTCCAATGTCGGTGGTGGTTGAGTTTATTCATACCGCATCACTGCTTCACGATGATGTGGTTGATTCGGCACACCAGCGTCGTGGAGCTCCTTCGGCTAATGGTGTGTGGGGCAATCAGGCAAGCGTGCTGGTGGGCGATTACCTCTTCTCCCGCTCATTCCAGATGATGGTGAGCGATGGTGATATGGAGATGCTGCGGCTGATGTCTGATGTTACCAATGCGCTGGCAGAGGGCGAAGTACTGCAGCTCTCGCGCACATTTCATCTGGAGATGACAGAAGCGGAGTGTCTGGAAGTTGTCGAGCGAAAGACTGCAGTGCTCTTCTCTGCAGCTACTGAGGTGGGAGCACATGTGAGTGGTCAGTCGCAAGAGGTGGTCGCAAAGATGGCGGAATACGGTATGTGCCTCGGTGTTGCGTTCCAGTTGATGGATGATGCACTGGATTACTTCTCTGATGAGGCCACGGCCGGTAAGCCGGTCGGGTATGATCTGGAAGAGGGTAAAATTACCCTGCCACTGATTCATGCCATGAACAGTGATGAGGAGCTCCGCAAACGTGTTCATACCATTGCTGAGCGTGATGGTTATGAAGAGGGTGATCGTGAGTGGGTTCGTGAGCGTGTTGAGGCACAGTGTGGTGCCGACTACGCCATGAAACGTGCTGCTGACTATGCAGAGCGTGCCAAGGCGGTTCTTCCCGATTTTGGCGACTCCGAAATTCGCGACCTTCTGGCTGAACTGGCCGACTTTTCAGCTAAACGACAGTTTTAGGTAGATACGGATAAAGGCCTCCTGCTTTTATCCTTTAACGCAGTTCGAACTTTGTGAAATCCAAACTTCTCACTAAAGCTACCCGTCCATGGGTGGAAGGCGGGATTCATAGAGACGCTTAAGGTTTTTTTCTGCTTATTGCCAATGGGGAGTTTTTATCAAAAAACAACCGGTTTTTGGCATTTTTCTTATATTCTTAACTATTAATCGTAAAAATACCGCATTTATGATATGTGATACTGGTAACATCTTTCCCTTTTTAGCCGCTGTAACTTCTCATTGAGATATCACCAATGAAGTCGGCCAGCCTGGCTTAAGAGGAGGTTATGATGTCATTTTCAGAAATTTATCTACTGTGGTCAGAGAGTGCAGCGCTATCCGCTGTGATCTGGAGCGTGATTATCATGCTGTTGACCTATCTGGCTCGCGAGCCGATGCACAGAATGATTGAGGCGGTCTCTTCTCTGGCAAAAAGTGCATTTCAACAGGCTTCGGAATCATTGATGCGCGCAGAAAGAAGGCTTGCAGAACGAAACACGGAAGTTTTGATCGCTGCAGGGCGGGAAGCATCTGAGCATCTGATTGAGCGTGAATTTGAGCGCATCAATAAAATTGTTGAGGCAGACCTTGCGGAGTACCCGACACTGCACCGGAAAATCAGTGATGTGATTACTCGAATCGATGAGGATTACAAACAGAGTTCCGATGTTCCACCTGAAGCTCCAGGCTGGAATAAAGCTATTTCTGCAGTAGCTCAGATACCTACCTCCAAGAGTGATCCAATGGTGGGCCAGATTTTGGAGAGTATTCATAGCTCTCTGGAAAAAAATCATGATAAAACACTGGAAGAGTATCGTAAGTCGAGCCGTGATCGTCATATGCTGCTCAAGAATATGCTTCCGTCATGGCGTGGTATGAACAGTGACCTGAAACAGGTGGACCAGAATGTGAATGCATTGATGGAGCGTTCTCGTGTCGTTGATCGCCAAATGGAAGAGTATGAGAAGATCATCAATGAGACCGATAGTGCCAAGAAGACACTATCATCCTCATCACTGACTCAGTTTTTTGTTGCCGGTTTTGTTTTGGCCATTGCCATTGGTGGTGCTGCGATCAACTTCAACCTGATTGCGCGTCCGATGCAGGAGATGGTGGGTGGCAGTAGTGTCATGATGGGTTTCAAAACCGCCAATATTGCTGCACTGGTGATTATTCTTGTTGAGGTGGCTATGGGACTCTTCCTGATGGAGAGCCTGCGCATCACTCGGCTTTTCCCGGTGATCGGTTCGATGAAAGACTCTATGCGAGTGCGGATGATCTGGATTACTTTCTCAATCCTTCTGATTCTGGCAAGTGTCGAGGCAGGCCTTGCCTATATGCGTGAGGTACTTGCTCAGGATGATGCGGCGTTGAGGGCATCTCTGATTAACAGTGCTGCTACTGCCATAGGTGTTTCAGATCGTTGGATTACTACTGCAGCACAGATGGGAATGGGTTTTATTCTCCCGTTTGCACTGGTGTTTGTAGCCATTCCACTTGAGTCGTTTATTCACTCGTCTCGTACAGTGTTGGGAATATCGGCAGCTGGAACGTTACGCGCACTGGCCTTTTCTTTTTCAGTGTTTGCTAATGCATCCCACTACATCGGACGGATGCTAACCAGCATCTATGATCTGTTTATTTTTATTCCTCTCTGGATCGAAACACGAATTCGCGGTTCGAATAGATCTGAAAAGAAAAAAGAGAAGCGAGGGTTTAATCCTCTGCAGACAGAGTCAATGAAGGAGGTGTCATAATGAAAAATATTCTACTTACAATGGTTGCCGCTGCGCTGGTGATTGGATGCAGCAGTGAAGAGGGCCCACATACCAAAGGTGTCTATATGTTGCTTGATACCTCAGGCACCTATACTGAGGAGTTGGTGAAGGCACAGCATATCATCAACTATACACTGGCCAAGCTGAACCCCGGTGATACTTTTGCCGTGGCACGGGTTGATACAGCCAGCTTCAGCGAGAAGGATATCGTAGCCAAGGTAACCTTTGATGACCGCCCCAGTGCTGCTAACCGTCAGAAACGGCAGTTCAGGGAGAGCGTGGACCAGTTTGTTAAAGAGGTGAAACCAAGTTCTTATACCGATATAACCGGGGGCATGCTTCAGGCGGTTGAATATTTGAATGAGGCCGGTGTAGGTAGAAAGACCGTACTGATATTTTCAGACCTTAAGGAAGAGCTGAAGAAGGGTTATGTGCGGGATATTCCACTGCAGGTGGGTGGCTATGAAGTGGTGGCACTGAACGTGACTAAACTACGTTCTGATAATATTGACCCACGTGAATATATGGATCGCCTGCAGATGTGGGAAGAGCGTGTTGAAGCCGGTGAAGGAACCTGGCGAGTGATTAATGATATGGAGCGTTTGGAGTCAGTGATTATCGACTGAATCTGTTTTGTCACAGAAAAGGGCCTGTCATATTTTGTTATATGGCAGGCTCTTTAGGTTTAGTGAATGAGTTTTTCTGAAGAAACTGAGTTTCCGGTAAGGTGAAAAGAGTTTTGCTTCTACTTTTTCCAGAATTCCGGAACCAGTAGCACAAAAAAGGTAAATATCTCCAAACGGCCCAACACCATGCCAAACATCAAAATGCCTTTAGCTGTATCTGGGAGTGAGGCGTAGTTTGAGGCAGGGCCCACTTCACCAAAACCGGGGCCAGTGTTAGTGAGACAGGCGGCAGTTGCAGAAAGTGCAGTCATCATATCGACGCCTGTAATGGCAAGCAGGATGGCTATGACGCTGTAGCAGACCATGTAGAGCACAAAGAATCCCCACAATGCCTGTACCACCGGACCCGTCACGCTGTGTTCACCAATTTTCACATGAATGACAGCGTGTGGGTGAATGAGCCTGCGGATTTCGCGCATGCCCTGACGGAATAGCAGTAGTACCCTGACCACTTTCATACCGCCACCGGTAGAACCAGCACATGCGCCGACAAACATGGCAGCAAGCAGAAGCAGGCCTGTCCCCGGTGGCCATGCCGCATAGTCACTAACTGCAAAGCCTGTCGTCGTTGCAATGGCCACGGTATTAAAAATCACTTCACCGATGGTGCCGGAACCGGATGAGAGCGTGATAGCACCGACTAGAATAATCAAAACAGTGACCCACTTAATATAGGTGCGGAACTCATCATCCTGAAAGTAGGCTTTAATTGAGAAACCACGTCGCATGGCTGCGAAATGGAGGGTGAAGTTCACACCGGCCATCAGCATAAATACAATAATCAGGGAGCGGATGGTAGTGGATTCGTAATAACCAATGCTGGCATCGTGGGTGGAGAAACCACCGATGGCGATGGTGCACATGGCGTGATTAATCGCATCGAACATGGTCATGCCGGCAAGCCATAGGGATAGGGCGGTGATGGCAGTCATAGCGAGGTAGATATACCAGAGAACTTTGGCGGTTTCAGTTACACGGGCAGTAAGTTTATCTTTTACCGGCCCCGGAGTTTCAGCACGAAAGAGCTGCATACCACCCACGCCAAGCAGGGGCATTACAGCGACAGCCAGCACGATGATACCCATACCTCCAAGCCACTCCTGCATAGAGCGCCAGAAGAGGATTGAGGGAGGGAGGCTATCCAGACCGGTTAAAATAGTTGCGCCGGTTGTGGTCAGGCCTGAGGTGGATTCGAAAAGGCCATCGATAATGGTGTCGCATACACCTGTCGTCCAGAAAGGGATAGCGCCAAGAAGGGAGAGAATGACCCAGGCCAGAGCAACAATCAGGAATCCATCTTTATGGCTTAACCGGGCAGGGGCTGCGCCTGCAATGCGCATCATGGTCAGGCCCAGCGCAGATGTGAGACAACCTGCAAGAATGAAGTGATCAGCGTGGCCTGACTGGTAGTAGAGGGAGATGAGCGCAGGAGCCATCATGCCGCAACCAAAGAGGGCGACGAGGATGCCGAGTGTCCAGATAACGCCTTTAGGATGCATAGATTATTTCTATACGCACGGGAGCGTTGACTCGGATCGTCCATGATCCTCGCTCTTCGAGCGCCCGATGGGCGTCCAAACGGCAGTTCTGCCTTTTTGTCTGCCTCATACTTGTAGGCGCATTGCAAAAACCGCACGTTCGTGTGCGGAGAGACAGAGCCTTGATTGACGCACTATAATCGCCTGAAAGATTCAATTGCATGATGCTGGCCTAGAAAAATTCCAGATGAACTTCAAACAGCTTTTCGACCGCACGCAGAGATTTGCTTTGGGTTACCAGAAGAACGTGATCATCCGGTTCAATCGTTGTGCCTCCATCCGGGATAATAACCTGATCATTTCGAACAATGGCGCCAATAACTGTGTTATCCGGGAGTTTCAGTTCAATTAACGGTTTGTGCAGAATATCGGAGGTTTCCAGAGCAACAGCTTCTAGCACCTCCAGCGTTCCATCTCCAAGCGGTGACATACCGAGAATACGCCCTTTACGGACATGTCTTAGAATAGACGAGGCGGTCGTGAAGCGGGGAGATACGGTGATGTCGAGCCCGATCTGGCGAACAAGATCGGTGTAGATCGCCCGGTTTACCAGAGTTACGACGTGAGAAACATCATACTTCTGAGCGATCAGGCTAACGAGAATGTTGGTCTCATCATCATTAGTTAGCGCCAGGAAATCATCCATGCTGTCGATGGCCTCCTCTTCAAGCAGGTCTCGATCCAGAGCGTCACCGTGAATGACCACGCTGATGTCAAGTTGTTCCGCCAGCCATTGAGCTCGTCTTGGATTGTATTCGATCAGTTTGATGGATACTCCCATCTGTTCCAGCTGCTGGGCAACAATAAAACCAACATTGCCACCGCCGACGATCATTACATTGCGATCTTTATGCTCTGAAGTTTCGTAGCCAACATGCTCCAGAAAGTTGTCCACCTGCTCTTTGGCCATAGCGATGTAGACACTGTCTCCTGCCAGGAGAACGGTATCTGCATTCGGAACACGCCATTTGCGATTATGCTCATGTGCCACAATATAAGTGCGAATATTTCCCATCACTTCATCAATTTCATTGAGAGCCAGGCCTGCCAGAATTCCTTTGGGAGGTACCCTGAGGCCAAGCAGTTGTACCCGTCCATTTGCAAAATCCTGAGCATCAACTGCCGATGAGACCTGGAAGCGTTTAACGATTGAGTTGGCCGCTTCCCGTTCCGGCGAAATGATCAGGTCAATGGGAAGTTCATCACGTCCAAAGAGGCCGGTATTATTGACATAATCGGGTTCGCGGACTCGAGCCATCTTGGTGGTGACTTTAAATAGCGAATGAGCTACCTGGCAGGCCAGCATATTGGTTTCGTCATTGGTTGTGGCGGCAATGAGAAGTTCCGCATTTTCTGCTCCAGCCTGTTGTAGGACTGATGGATAAGAGGCTTGCCCGAGAACGGTCTTTACATCCATGGTGTCTGCTACGCGTTGCAAGCGCTCTGCATCATTGTCGACAACAACAACATCATTACCCTCTGTTGCCAGCCGCTGGGCAATGTGAAAGCCCACCTCTCCAGCACCAAGAATCAATATATTCATCCCTTTTTCTCCGCTGTATTCAGTTCAAAACTCTTGATTTTGCGGTGTAGCTGGCTTCGCTCCATGCCGATGGCAGAAGCTGTGCGGCTAATATTCCAATCATTCTGATCAAGATAGTGTAGCAGATAGCTTCTTTCAAATGACTCTCGAGCATTATGAAAGCTGCTTGAAAATGAGTTGCTGTCATGGCTTTGCGTGGTCTGATGAACAGATGCAGAGGATGCGTCCAGAGGCAGCATGTTTTCAGGTGTTACTTCAATACCGGGCTGAAGAATATGGCAGCGTTCAATATAGTTTCTTAGTTCACGGATGTTTCCAGCCCAGGGGTATCCCTGCATCAGGGCAATCGCACTTTCTGAAAAATGTACCGGATCACCCCCCAGCAGTTGTGCCTGTTCGGATGCCAGAGTCTCTACCAACAGCGGCAGATCATCGATACGTTCACGCAGTGCGGGAAGATGGATCGTGACTACATTGAGGCGATAGTAAAAATCATCTCGTAGCTTTCCTTCATGCAGAAGCTTTTCCGGTTCGTACGAGCTGGCACTGATAATTCTGGTGTTGGCGGGTACAGCTGTTGGATTGCCAAGCCTCTGGATTTTACGCTCTTGAATGGCGCGCAGTACTTTGGCCTGTGTGCTCAGGCTGAGTTCACTGATTTCATCGAAAAAGAGTGAACCCTCATGGGCCGATTCGAAGCGGCCACGTTGTGAATGCAGAGCACCCGGGAAAGCACCTTTCTCGTGGCCAAAAAGCTCGGAATCCATCTGTGATTCGGGAATGCTCGCAGTATTGATTTCAACAAAAGCAGCTCCGGAACGTTTCGATTGAAGATGAATCTGATGAGCAGCCACTGCCTTACCCGTGCCGTGTTCTCCAAGAATGAGGACGGCGGCATCGGTGATGGCAACGCGACGGATCAGCTTTTTGATATCTTCGATAGTGCTGCTATGACCAATCAGCTCGTGCCGGGTCTGCTGTTGGATATTCTGTTTAAGATCAACATTTTCCTTTTCCAGCTTACGCTTTTCCAATGCATTACGAAGTAGAATCAGAAGTCGATCGGATGAGAGCGGTTTTTCAACAAAGTCAAATGCACCCTGACGAGTGGCGCGAACGGCAGTATCAATAGTTGCATGGCCGGACATGATAATAATTGGCACATTGGCATCAATTTGAAGAATACGGCTCATGGTCTCAAGGCCATCAATGCCAGGCATCCAGATGTCGAGAAGAATACAGTCAACGGGTTGTTTACGAAATCTGGCAACCGCCTCTTCACCGGAGGCAGCAGAGGAAACGAGATATCCTTCATCCTCAAAAAGCCCTTGTAACGACTCCCGGATTGCCTGCTCGTCATCAACGACCATTATTTGTGCGCTCATGATTGCTCCATGTTGGGTTCTTCCACCGGCAGGCGCAAGCAGAAGTGTGTTGGGTTGGCTTTGGAGATGAGTATAAGATCACCATCATGCTCATCTGCAATGCGTTTTGCTATTGCAAGGCCGAGCCCTGATCCCGACTCTTTGGTAGAGAAATAGGCATCAAAAATATGCTCAGCAGTTGTCTCAGAAATGCCTAAGCCGCTATCCTGAATGTGAAATTCGACTACTTCCTGATCAATGTTGCCCGATAGGTGAACCGGTGCCAGAGACTCCTCAGTAGCTGCCAGGGCGTTATCCATCAGATTGATCAGGATCTGTCGAATTTGATCGGCATCAGCATAACAGAGCGTATCATCTGCAAACTGCTGCACATGGATTCGAGAGTAAGCACCATAGAGTTCAGCCATGTCGGTGATTAGTTCCCGCGCATGTACGATTGCCGGTTTGGGTTTAGGCAGCCGGGCAAGATCGGAAAAGTCACCGATTAGACGTTGTAGTCGTTCCACCTGTGTGATGATGGCGTGTGTGCAACTGTCAAACACCACTGTGTTATCGACCTGCTTGCGAAAGCGGCGCTGTAGTCGTTCTGCGGCTAGTTTGATCGGTGTCAGAGGGTTTTTGATCTCATGTGCAAGCCTTTGTGCTACTTCAGACCAGGCACGATGGCGCTGCGCTTCGGCCAGACTGCTAACATCATCCAGAACCATCAGGTAACCGGAAAAACCGGCAGAGCCGGCACCACTTAGTTTTACCCCTCGAGCAAGGATATGGAGGTTATTGTGGTCAACCATGAGTTCAAGTTCACGCTGCAGGTGCCCATCTTCCTGATGACAGAGTTCATCATAAAATTGACATACAAGTTGTAGCCTTCCACTGCAGAGTGATGAAATGGAACGACCTGGCACCCATTTGGCTGAGAGGTTAAGAAGCTCGCGCATGGATTGATTCAATAGCCGAATATTCCCTGTTGCATCGATGAGAAGCACGCCGGTTTGCAGGTTTGCCAGCAGCGTCTCCAGTACATATTGGCGTTGTCGACTACTGTCCAGTGCCCCGGTTAGCTCCTTCTGAGTCTGTTCCAATGCCTCAACATTTTGTTTCAGGCGCAGCGTCATCCGATTGAAGGAGTCTACCAGTGAGCCGAGTTCATCTTCTGGTGCCGTTGGAATCGAGACGGTCAAATCCCCTTCGGTTACTCGCTCCAGTGCCCTTGCAAGATCCCCGATAGGCGATGTAAGCCGCCTTGCAAATCCTACGGCTACGATACCCGCCGCAAGGATTACAACCAGAGTGGCAATAAGCATGGCATGGGTGAATGTGCTGCGGATCGATTGGCGATTTCGTTCCAGTTCACGGTAGGTCCGGTAGTCGGTTTCAACAGCCCGGGCATTTTTCACAACACTTTGTGGCAACACGATCTGAGCACGCAGAGTGCCGACGATATTTTGATGAGCGCGAAGGGGGGCATATCCGACAGCAATCTCTTCGTTGTCACGGGTGATCAGTTTGGTTGATACCAGCCCCAGAGTCAGTGTTGGTTTAGCCTCCTCCTCAAGTGCTTCTGACTCAAGTCCGGATAACCCTTCGGACTGAACATGGGCAATCAGGCGTTCATTGAGATCGAAAACCTGAATGCTATCCCATCCCTCATGCTGCATGAGATTATTCATGCGTGTATTTAACATGCTATAACTGGCAGGAAGTGTTGCTACATAGCCGAGTAGCTCATCATCATTCATGACAGTGACCAGTCCATGTTTCAGATCGCTGTCGACACGGGCATAGAAGCCCTGAGCCAGGTTGAGAGCCTGATCCAGCAGTGTATCCACCCGTACATCGAACCAGACATCCATACCTTTCTCAACCATCTGGTTGGCTGTGACCTGAATGATTGATGTGGGAATCAGCAACATGCTGACCAGAGCAATGACCAGCTTGGCGCGGAGTCGAGACCCTGCACGCCGTTCCTTTCTTTCACGTAGCAGTCTAACGCCGTAATTCAGTAGTGAACCCGACAGGATCACCAGTAGTGTGATGTTGATCCAGGCAATAAATGATGGCTCTGAGGGTGGTTGATCCGGCCAGAGTGCAAAGATGACGAACCAGAGTGTGATCGCCATCAGCAGTGGCAGCATGCGCATGAATCCGGTCATGGCAGAGTAACATCCTCCAGCGCGACCGTTTTCCCGAAGCGAACGGCCTCAGCCCACCATGAATCTCCCAGTTCTCCCTCATGAACATGAAGTTTGACACGAACGCTGTAAGTCACACCCGATGTCAGAAGGCTGCGATCCAATATCGGGAAGTGATCCAGTCTGGAGATAAATTCAGTGGCATCATCAATAGTGTGAACGGTTCGAGAGATGGCACTTTTAGTATCCGTAATGATCAGGCTTCTGGATATAAGGTCGGGGATTGCCTGTCGGACGATCACGATTTCACCTATTTCGTTATTAACCCAGTAATCATTAACCTCTTCAATAATGATCTCCCAACTGAAGGCAACAGCAGTTCCCTGATTGAGTGCAAGGGTTACCTGATCGGAAACTGCAACAGGGCCCACGCTGCAATAGAGCACCTTATCATCATATGTAATCTCCATGGGAGAGAGCTGTGGGGCAGAAAGGGCGATACTGATCTGAAAAAACATGCCAAAGACAACAGCTAAAACTGTTGCAGACTTAGAAAAAACAGGAAGAGTCCATGACATCAGCCTGAGTTTAGCTTGGATGCGTAATGATTCCAGCACTGATCGTCAGTTTCGATTATACCTGAAATGGCAGGGTAAGATCGCTATAGTTCGTCGATGCCAATTGTTACACTTCATGAACTCTCCAAAGCCTATGGTCCGCAGGTGCTGCTGGATGAGGTATCTCTGCGTGTCTCCCGCAACTCCCGTATTGGTCTGATCGGTCGAAATGGTGAAGGTAAATCGACACTTCTGAAGATCATTGGCGGCTCAATTGAGTCTGATAGTGGTTCGGTCAACTTTCGCAGTGGTGTTCGGGTTGCCTACCTGCCACAGGCACCTCACTTTGAGGCCGGCCATACGGTTTTTTCTGTTGTTTCCGAAGGGTTGGGTGAGGTGGCAGACTCACTAAACGCCTATGATGAGGTGTTGATAGCACTGGAGAGCGATGCATCAGAGAGCGTGATGAAACGGCTGGCTGATATGCAGAGTGAGCTGGAACGAACCGGCGGCTGGCAATACAAATCACGCATTGAATCGGCTATATCCCGACTTAAACTTGATGCGCACCGTGATGTGGGTGAACTCTCCGGTGGTTGGCTCAGACGCGTGGCACTGGCTCGTGCCGTGGTGGCAGAGCCAGATCTGCTACTGCTGGATGAACCGACCAATCACCTTGATATTGGCTCGATTGAGTGGCTGGAGGAGTTTGTTGCCGACTTTGCCGGTGCAGTCATGTTCGTTACCCATGACCGTTATTTTCTTGATGCTGTAGCCGAAGAGGTGGTTGAGCTGGATCGTGGGAAGCTTACCCATTTTCCCTGCTCTTACGCGGAGTATCTGGAGAAGAAGGCGGAGCTGCTGGAACAGGAGGAGCGCCACTTCAGAAAATTCGACAGACTGTTGGCTGATGAGGAGCGTTGGATTCGACAAGGTATTCCAGCCCGAAGAACCCGTAATGAGGGGCGGGTGCGCAATCTTGAGGAGCTTCGCAAACAGCGCGAGGCGAGGCGTCTGCGTGGTGGTGATGTGGAGTTGCGGGTCTCTAGTGGTATCAAACCGGGCAAGATGTTGATCGAGGCGGTGGAGCTGTCGCACAGCTTTGATGAGACGGTTATCGCCAGAGATATAAGCCTGAAAATTATGGCGGGCGATAGAATTGGTCTGATCGGCCCTAACGGTGTTGGTAAAACAACACTATTGAAAATGTTGCTTGGTGAACTGAAACCACAGCAGGGGCGGGTTCGTCACGGGGTGCGTTTGGCACCTGCGTTCCTGACCCAGATGCGGGAGCTTGATCCGGAGATGAAAATTAAGGATGTGCTGCTGCCACAGGGTGGTAATTACGTTCACATTGCCGGTGTGGAACCACGCCATATAGCCAGTTATCTACAGGATTTCCTCTTTGATACAGAGCGGTTGCATTCGCGAGTGTCGGCGCTTTCCGGTGGTGAGCGGGGTCGCTTGATGTTGGCTAAGCTGCTGTTGGAACCAGCGAATCTTCTGGTGCTTGATGAGCCGACCAATGATCTGGATATCGGCACGTTGACTGTGCTCGAACAGGCTCTGGCCAAGTATGATGGAACAGTACTTCTGGTCAGTCATGATCGTGCTTTTATGGATCGCGTGATCTCCCGTGTGCTTGCCTTTGAAGGAGATGGAGATGTGGTTCCTATTGAGGGCGGGTATAGTGATTACGCACTCTGGAAATCGAAGCAGAAGCCAGTGAAAGAGGAGCGAGTCAGGCAGAGGTCGACGGCACCAAGGGCAGAGCGAAAACAGGTTAAGCTCGCCTATAAAGAGCAGCGTGAACTGGATGGGCTACCTGCAAAAATTGAGCTGTTAGAGAGTGAAAAGGCCAAGGTTGAAGAGCGTTTCTGTGATCCGGGCTATTTTACGCGTGATGGTGATGCATTTCTTAAGGATCAGTGCCGTCTGTCTGAGTTAGAGAGTGAACTGTCCGACTGTTATGAGCGTTGGGATACGCTGGAGACAAAGCAGGCGGAGTTGGCAGCATAGTTGTTCATTAGTTGATTCTGATAGAAAGGGTCTTCGTTCATTTCTTTGCTTGCTCAAAGAAACGAACCAAAGAAAAAAGGGCACCCGGCACTACCTTCCCTTCGGGTTCTCTCGACTGCACATGAAAAATAGGCGCGACGTAGCTGCTTTATCCCATTTTTCATATTTGACTTGGCAGTCAGCTGAATGGGATGTGTGGTTATAATAAAGGTTGGCAGTTGAAGATGTGGTGGAGTATTGATGAGTGAATTTTCTGAAAAGCCTTTCTGGGAGTCTAAGTCGTTGTCAGAGATGACAGATGCAGAGTGGGAATCACTCTGTGATGGCTGTGGTCGCTGTTGCCTCTATAAGTTTCAGGATGAAGATTCTGATGAGATGTTTTTCACCAATGTCGCCTGTGAATTGTTTGATGCCGGAACATGTCGATGCAGCGATTATGAGAAACGGTTCGATTCAGTGCCTGAGTGTGCCGATATTCGCAAGTTCACCAAGCGGGAGTTTCAGTGGCTTCCTGAGCGCTGCGCCTATCGGCTGCTGTTTGAGGGCAAAAAGCTTAAACCGTGGCATCCGCTGGTTTCAGGTGATCCGGAGAGTGTGCACAAAGCCGGTATCTCGATGCAAGATGGTGTGATCAAAGAGAGTGATGCCGATATGGATAATCTTGAGAGTTATATTATCGAAGAACTGATCTGATTCCTCTGACGTCTGCTTTTGGCCAAAAGCATCGGTAATCGGGGCTTATTAATTTAGAGAGTGCTCAGGCCTGTTAGCTGGATTTACTCATGTCAATCAGCTGGAACAGTTCCAGACGTGATGATGGATTATTCAGGAATGCACCGGTCAGTTTCGATGTGGTGGTCCAGGAGCTCGGCTTCTTCACACCACGATGGCACATGCAGAAGTGCTGACACTGAATGATCACGGCAACACCTGCAGGTTCCAGCACCTCTTCGATTACGTTGGCGATCTGCATGGTCAGTTTTTCCTGTACCTGTAGCCGTTTAGAGAAGGCCTCTACCACGCGCGCCAGCTTGGATAGACCGACAACTTTACCATTGGGGATGTAAGCAACGTGGGCTTTGCCGATGAAGGGGGCAAGGTGATGTTCGCAGTGGCTGTGAATTTCGATATCGGAAACCAGAACCACCTCATCGTAGCCCTCAACCTCTTCAAAAGTTTTTAATAGATGCTCTTTCGGATCTTCATTGTAACCTGCAAAGTACTCGCCCATAGCAGCCAGCACGCGTTTGGGAGTCTCTTCAAGCCCTTCGCGTTCAGGATTATCACCAAGATATTGCAGCAGGGCACGAACGTGTGCCATCGCCTCAATATTCTTCGGATCTGTGGTGTCAAAATCGTCTGTCAAAGGAGTCCCTCATCATGCAAGCTTGCCCCACATTAGCGTATAAAATTGTGTAGCAACACCCTAAATATTTTGGGGTTGGTCGGCGGGAGAGTCAATTGATTACAGTAGATATACTTCGCCACGGTGAGCTGGAAGGTGGTGTGAAATATCGAGGGTGGGTGGATGATCCTCTCACTAACTCTGGCAGAGCATCAATGGATGCGGTTTGGAGAGAACTTCGAAATGAGATTGACCTGATTATATCTTCACCGCTAAGCCGATGCCTGCAGCCAGCCAGAGATTGGGCCAGAGAGCGAGAAATCAAGTGTAAAACTGATTCGAGAATTGCAGAGATGCATTATGGAGCGTGGGAAGGGTTAACTGCACAAGAGATCATGGCTCAGTTTCCTGATCAACTTGAGCGCTGGAGGGCCAACCCTGAAGGGATGAGTGCACCGGGCGGTGAGAGTGTCGAGCAACTGCGAGACCGGGTAGTGGACTTCTGCTCGGAGATTTGCAAAAAACATGATGGTAAACGGGTTCTTCTCGTGATGCATTCGGGAAGCATGCGCATGTTGTTGGCGCATACGCTTAATGCACCCATTGCAACGACACGATCCATGCAGATGCCATACAGCTGTTGGAGTCGAGCCGTTTTTCAGGATGCCGGAAGTGAGTTGATTTTCCATAACCGAAATGTAAAACAGGTTTATGGCTGACCTATCCACTTGCTCTCATATTTTCCTGCTATAATCAGATAGCAAACTGGTTTTTTCTGTTGTTAAGCATTGCTGATAGCAGGGAAAATGTTGAGGAGGTTTATCATGAAATTGAAAAATAAATTATCGGGTGGAATTGTATTTATTTTTACCATCCTGATGTTCATACCTGCGGGTCAGGCTACGGAAAAAGTGGTGTCACAGGGGGCTCAGATTGGCATGCTGGAGTGTCATACAGTCGAGAAGGGTAGTTATTCACTGTTGATCCACTCTGTTGCGAATGTCAGATGTCGGTTTGAGGCAACTGGTGGTGTAATAGAAAATTATCGTGGAGAGACTGGTGTGGGGCTCGGTGTAGACCTGCACTGGGACAGGAAAACCAAGCTTGTTTACACCGTGGTTGCTGCTAACTACAAAGAGGGCAGCTATCAGCTGGCCGGAAAGTATTTCGGTGGTGGCGGTTCAGTCACACTAGGTGTTGGTGTTGGTGCTCAGGGCTTGATTGGCGGTGGTGACAAGAGCATATCTCTACAGCCTGCTCTTACCGGTAGTAAAGGAACGGGCCTTGCCGCTGGTTTGACTTATCTCTATCTGGAGCCAGATAAATAATGGGTCAAACTGCTGCAATAAAGAGGGTGGCCTGTTGGCTGCCCTCTGTTGTTTAGGCATCTTCCAGTAGCCGCAGCGCTTTTTCTGCAACATGGCCACCATAAGCGCGGGCTGCGACAAGTTGAGTATCACTGATGCTTTGCGGCATCCCTTCATGATTACCGCATCGGGCGTAAGGCCCCCACTGCAGGCCTGCATCGGCATAACCGGGAAGACTTTTTGGAAAACCAATCACTGTCATACCATGCTCAAGAAAATTGGAGTGCAGTGAAATCATAGTGGCTTCAACGCCACCGCCACCGCCACCGAAGCCGCCACCGGTTGCAAACACCGCGCCGACCTTTCCTTCCAACAGATTTTCCATCCAGAGCTTTCCGGCTTTGTCGATGAGCTGTTTTAGTTGCCATGCCATGGAGCCCATATGAACCGGTGTACCGAAAAAAATAAGGTCGGCATCTGTCAGGTCATCAAGTGTCGTATCAACAGCCTGCTTGAGCACTACCGTGGAATTAATCGCTGCTTTGGCACCCGCAGCAATGGCCTGCGCCATTTTTTCGGTGTTGCTGTAGTCAGAGTGGTAACTAATCAAAATGTTTAGCGACATGATAATACCTCGAAAAAGTTTTGTGACACAGAGGATACGCGATGTCGATAGCGTGTGAAGGGATTGGAGAGAATTATTGTCTGTAATTTTACAGGAAATTTTAATAAATTTAGCTACTGCACATGGATGTGCAGCTTTAGTGAGTAAGTTGAATTTCGCTTGCGTTAAAAGGGTAAGGGCATGAATGCCCGCATCCCGGATCTTCTAAAAAAATCACGCGTGTCCGATTTGATCGGTCAGGTTGGCTTTGTTGATACCCATGCTTTGCGCAGCAAGCGCCCAGCGAAGCTCCGGCTCAGCCTGAAAAATAAGGTGATGGTTAGCTGATGCAATAAGCCAGTCATTATTGGCTAGCTCTTGCTCAATCTGTCCGGCTTCCCAACCGGCATAACCGAGAATCAGCATAAAGTGCTCAGGGCCACTTCCTGCGGCAATCTCTTCAAGTACATCACGAGAGGTGGTCAGGTGTAGTTCCGGTGTGATCTGCATGGTTGATTCGTAAATGTGCCACCCATCATGCAAAACGAACCCTCTGAATGGATCAACCGGTCCGCCTTCAAAGCTGAGTGCCCGGTTATCAGGAAGCGATGCAATGTAGTTGTGATCCGGAGTCAGTTTCAGGTCCTCAAGCACATCAATAATCGATACTTCCTGTGATCGATTAATAATCAGTCCCATGGAGCCGTCTTCATCGTGGTGGCAGAGCAGTACAACGCTGTCTCGAAAATGACGATCCTGAAGTGAGGGTGTGGCCAAAAGAACCTGACCGGCAAGCTCGTTAATCTGCATGCTTTACCTCGGCTGAATAACTATTGGTTAACATGAACCGGGCAGTTTTGATCGCTTCCATGATACTACTGTAGGACACTTTTCCTGTTCCTGCACGATCAAGTGCAGTTCCATGATCAACACTGGTTCGGATAAAAGGGAGTCCAAGTGTGATGTTAACGGCTTCACCAAAGCTGAGCGTTTTGATTGGGATCAGAGCCTGATCGTGATAACAGCAGATGATGGCATCATAATTCTTTCGAATTTGGGGTGAGAAGAGTGTGTCTGCAGGAAGAGGGCCATCAATGGTTATCTGATCCTGTTTTGCCCGATTGATGGCGGGGGTAAGAATGGTCACCTCTTCATCACCGAAATGCTGCTGCTCACCGGCATGGGGATTAAAGCCGCAGAGTGCAAGTCTTGGAGATTTTAGCCCAAACCATCGCTTCATATCCTGATGCGTGATTCGCAGTGTGGTAGCTACATTCTCAATGTTCAAAACATCGGATACATCCTTTAGCGGCATGTGGGTGGTGAGCAGAGCTACGCGCAGCTTCTCGGAGGCAAGCATCATGACCACCTGCTTTTTTCCGGCAAGCTTGGCCAGAAACTCAGTATGGCCAGGAAAGTCAAAGCCGGAGTCTCGCAGAATGGCCTTTTCAATTGGAGCTGTGATGATGGCCTGCGCCTCACCGTTCAGGCACGCAAGGGCTGCCGATTCAATGCAGGCAATAACAGCGGAGGCTGTAGAGGCGGAAGGCCGGCCTGTTGTGACACTGCCTGATGAGATATCAGCTGATAGCGGATTCCAGCAGGCCAGAGCACTACCAGATTCACCGATATTGATTGAGCTGGTTTCAACAATATCGATATGAATACCGAGCTCTTCTGCCCGTTTAGTGAGCCAGAGGCTAGGTGCTGCAATGGTGACATGATTAAAGAGCTCAGGGTGAGCCTTGAATGCAAGCAGTACGCAGTCGGGACCGATCCCTGCTGGCTCACCCAGTGTGAGCAGCAGGGGTGCAGTTGGGTGAGCAGTCACCGATTAGTTACACCCTTTACGTTCAATGATGGCTTTAGCTTTCAGGCTCTCAATCCAGCGTGGAGCCTGACTCTGCATCTCGGAGTTGGTAAGAAGCTGATGTATCTGATCGCGGTGGGATTCAAAAGCATTAGGATCAATATGACGCTTAGCTATTACGTGAATAACATGCAGTCCAAAAGAGCTCTCTACGACGCCGCTTGTTTCTCCAGGCGCAAGTGTGAATGCAACCTTCTCAAACTCTGGAACCATTTGACCCTGAGCAAACCAGCCAAGATCGCCACCACGTTCAGCACTGGGGCCTTGTGAAATCTCTTTGGCTCGGGTGGCAAACTCTTCATCCGAACTTTTCTCCATCTCTCGGGCGATAGTTGCTGCACGATGGCGAATTTTTGCTTTGGTTGCTTCATCGGCGGATTCAGGAAGGGATATCAGGATATGACGGGCATGAACCTCATCATGGCTTTCACCTGTTTTAGGAGCATGCATACGCTCACCAGTCACTTTCAGGATATGGAAACCACCAGCTGAACGGGTCGGTTTTGCAATGCCATCGACGGGAAGGGTGAATATCTCAGCAAACTGCCTGGCAATGCCACCAGGGAAAAACCAGCCCATTTCACCACCCTGCTTTGCGTCCGGGGAGTCAGACTCTACAGCAGCCAGCTGTTTGAAATTACTACCATTGAGAAGTTTCTTATAAAGTCTCTCTGCCTTTTTTTTACTTTTAGAGAACTGTTCGGGGGTTGGGGATGATGGCAGAGCGATAAAAATCTGAGCAATCTGAATCTCACGGATGGGTTTTGGATCTTTCAAAAATTTGCGGTAGTACTCTCGCATCGACTCTTCACTAATATTCACTCTGGATCGAACCGCAGCGTTAACGACTTTACCAGTTAGCAGACGTTCTCGAATCGTTTCACGATACTCATTTAGATCGACACCCTGTGCTTCAAGAATTTCAGCGAGTTGTCCGGTGGGAATGTTGTTCTTTGACTCTACATTAGCCATGGCACTGTCGATCTCTTCGTCATCAACAGTGATACCGAGTTTAGCCGCCTCCTGCTTTTGAAGTAGCAGTGCGATGCGACTATCAAGTGCACGTTTGATGAGAAATGCATCGCTTGGACGCTGTCCCTGACCCGACTGTGAGATCTGTTGAATCAGCATATTCTTATCGCGATCAACTTCGAAGCAGGTGACCGCTGTACCGTTAACGATGGCAGCAATGGAATCAATTTTTTCTGCATGAGCCATGCCAACCATTGATGAAAGCATCAACGACAGCAGACTTGTCATAGTAAAAAAAGAACGCATGTAAACTCCAACTAACTCTTCAATAGGGGTGATTTCAACAGGTTATGATCCGACACTACCCAGCCCCTTAAAACCAAGCAAGAATCGGAAGCCGAAGTCTGATGTGGCAGCACTTCCATTCAGATTATTTCGGTAGCCTTCAATACGCAGGTCCCAGCATGGATGAAGATAGTGAGCACCACTGCTGATCTGTTGAGTCAGTTTCAAGCGAGGGTCATATTTCCAGCTTCCAAACAGATTCCATCGCTGGGCAATTTTGAGTTCAGAGTTGGCAGTGATGAGTTCAGATGCGGTGGCGTAGCGCCCATCGGTATGTTGCCAGTTTACATTGAGGCTGTGCCCGCTGTCGCTAGCCATGTTCAATGTGCTGTGAGCGGTCGCCCAGTATCGTGCAGATGAGTTATATTGTCCGCCTGCACTGATTGAGATTCCTATAATTGGATAGATGACAATTTCACCCAATAGATTGGAGAAGGGGCGCGTGGCTGCAGTCAGTGTGGCCGGGTCAACACTTTCACGTTTCAACTCATAGGCTGCGCCCACTTTGGCATTGATGATTTCATGCGCACCGTTTGTTGCCCCACCTTTGTGTTGAAGTGCTGTTTCAAACAGCAGGCTGATGCGATTGATACGCTCGATACGATCACGGCCGGTAAAACGGTTGCCTGTTAAAAGATTGCTCATCGAAAGCTGACCAAAAGATGAGTCGAAGTTGGGTAGCGTGCTCTGATCCGGAGCGGCAATAAAATCATATCGCAAAATCGGAGTGAGCGAGTGACGCCATTTATGACTATCACTGATCCGCTCAAAAGCAACACGAGTATCAAGGCTGGCCTCGAATGTATTGCGACTCAGTTTTGATTGGGCTGTGTGCTCTTTAAGCCAGTAACGGGTATGTCTTCCACCTACCCTTAACGTTGATTCAATACCGCCCCCGGATAGTTGCCACGGTAGCTCAAAGAAGGGATTCAGATCAAGACGCCAGCCATCTACGCCAGATCGGCGTGCAAACTGCGTGGTCTGCTGGTTGAAAATAAAAGCAGCTGAGTCGTTTGCGACAGGAATACGGATTGAACTCTCAAAGCGGGGTAGGATTTGCACTGTTGCTGCGTTGGAATCGGTGGTCAGATTCTGCTGATGCCGAACAAGCAGGTTCCAGCTATCAAGTGCATGGCTTGAAGAGAGGGATGCCTCACTCTGCAGATAGCTTTTGGCGATGGTGTCGCTATCGCTGGAAAAGTCGGCAAGGTAGTTGTGGTCAGTGATGTGGTCTGCATCGGCTGCGAAGCTGATGTCAAAAGGGAGACTATGACGAATCTCGCCCTGCACTCTGCCGCGCTGGCGCGATGTCACTTTGTCATTGAGGCCTTCAATCTGAACCATTTCATGGCCTGTGGTTGATGAATGCCGAAGCTCAGCGGCACCCTTGAATCCGCGTGCGGTCATCCAGTGTGGAGTCAGGGTCGCATCCCAGTTTTGTGCAGGGGCAAGGTAGTAGGGGAGTGCCACTTCGGTACCACGGGTTTTGCTGGTTGAAAGGTAGGGAATCAAAAAACCTGATTTTCGGCGCAGTGCCTGCTGCCAGTAGGGGGTGTAGAGAACCGGAATGCCCGCTAACTCAAGCCTGGCATTTTTGGCAGTCAGTACGCCATTCTCTTGATTAAGCTCAGCACTGCTGGCTCGAAGTTGCCAGGTTTCGGAATCGGCAGGGCAGGATGTGAAAGTGGCATCTTCTGCTGTGATGATGTTGTTTTCATCACGCATGAGAAGTGCAGATTTAAGGCGCTCACCACCTTTTAGTGTGGCTTCGGCGTTATGCAGTTGCCCGGTTTTGTTGACGGTGTGCATTTTGCCGGACTCAGCTTTGATGGTGGAGCCTTTCGAAGTGATGGTGACATTGCCTTCGGCTGCAAACTCTCTCTTTTTGGCGTCATAGATCACCTTGTCGGCGGCCAGTGTCTCATCTTTGCGTTCAATGGTGACGCTGCCTTCGGCAATGATCGCACCCTCAGAGCTTCGTGTAACAGTATCTGCGGCAACATCGACTGCTCTGACAGCGTCAGGGAGCAGGGTTAGTCCGAGCATCAGACAACCAGTCAGCGTTAACCATGTTTGCAGCATGGCGCGGAATCTATCCCTCACGATATGTGCGTCCAGCGTTGATTAGTCGCAGAGTTTGCGCGGTTTCAGGCAGGTTTTTCGGCTACGCCGAGATAGTTGGTTGAGAGGTCATCCGAGAGTGAGAATTGATCGGTGAACATCTGGTAGGACATACCGCGAATCTCCTCCACTTCAACTCCACTGAGCCTGATGGCATGTACCATCTCTGATGGCCTGATGAACTTGCTATATTGATGAGTTCCCTTTGGTAGCCAACCAAGTATGTATTCAGCTCCAATAATCGCTTTCAGGTAAGAGGTCGGAGTGCGATTTAGTGTGGCAAAAAAGAATTTACCACCCGGCTTCAGCATGGCTGCACAAGCGGCAATGGTGCGTGGCACATCCGGCACATGCTCCAGCACCTCAAGACAGGTCACCACGTCATAGGCCTCGGCATGGCTCTCTGCCCATGATTCGGCATCGTTGAATTCATAGCTTACTTCTATGCCGGATTCCAGAGCATGGGCCTTTGCAACGCCAAGCGCTTTTTCAGAGCGATCCAGTCCGGTCACGGTAGCGCCACGGCTCGCCATCCCTTCGGCTAGAAGTCCACCACCACAACCCACATCGAGGATGTGGCTTGCTTTCATGTCAGCACGGTCAGCGATGTAATCGAGCCGAAGCGGATTGATCTGATGCAGTGGCTTAAAGCGCCCCTTCGGATCCCACCATTCAGCGGCAATGGCATTAAACTTGGCAATCTCTTCCGGGTCAAAGTGTGCGGTTGTTTCCATCATCAGAAAACTGCTTTGCCAGACAGTGAAAGGCAAGGGGGTGCTTCCAGCTATTTATATGCAATACTAAACAGCCCTTTTCGGTTAAAGGCAGACGTTTAGTTATCATGAACAGTTATCTTAAAACCTTCCGTCCCAGTGTTTGAGCTGTTTATATGACCGAATGAAAGAGTAGAACTCTACAGACCCATCAATATCAATCGGTATGATTGTATACTTTGCATCAAACTCTTCCCCCCGCTTGTTTAGCAGAGGCTCATGGATAGTTTCAAATAGCCAGGGTGCGCTACCATCTTTGATATATTTATGCATTTCATTCCTGCATAGCTGGTGAAAACGCTCAGGAACAATCTTTTTCAAAACAGGTGAATGAACTGCTTCTTCACGCGACCAGCCAAATAGCTGGCTAGCCATTGGATTCCAGTCTTTAATAACACCTTCTGTATCAAAACAGACATAAGCCTCATGAGAGGCATCAATCACATTACGTAACCGTATCTGTTGCTGGCGTACAGTTTTATCCAGTGTTAGCACTTTCGAAATTGTTTTGTTTGTATGAACGCCAAAAGCAATAAAAGCACTTGAAATTAGAAGTCGCATCCAGAGTTCATGCGCCTCTGGATATAACAGTGCATTAATAAACGATATTTCATCGAATATGAAAATATGGATAAGTGACTCAATTGGCCAATAAAACAGGCCAAATATAATGGAGTATTTTCCAATCAGAAATTGTTTATTAGAAACCTTCATCTCTATTCTCCAGTCGTATATCTACGGAGGTTAACAGATCATAATACTTTTGTTTTATGTCAACTTCATGTCAAGCCTAAAAAAGGCCGCTCAATGAGCGGCCTTTGAAGCTTAGCACTGAGAATGATCTCCAATGATCAAAACTTATATGTGCCGTTAAATCCGAATCCATTGTCCGGGCTGGCATTGCTCAGGCCGATGGTTCCGAAAAGCTGGGGGCCAACATCACGGCTTGCTGCATAGTTCCAGGAGGCAATGACCTCAGATGCGGAAGGGAAGCCTGGTTGAGATGATTGACGCCCTGCATAGAGAGCTGTAACGATATTGGTTTTATTCACCATATAGCTGGCACCAGCCTGACAAAATATATTTCTTCAAGCCAGTGAGTGTAAGGCCTGTTTTATTTGCTAGTCATTGTTGTATTAGACGCTTGAGAGATGGCACGTTGGTCTTTTTGCTGAGTGTTGTGAAATATACCTCTTGTTTGTGATCGTGAGGCAAATAGGCTGCCGGGCGTTCAAACAGAGAGGTTTATGATGCGCAGACTACTTACCATGGTTTCAATGCTGACTTTTGCTGGTACGGCAGTGGCAGCAGAAGAGGTGAAGGGCTTTTGGAAAACCGATCTTGAACTCGGATTTGTTCAGACTGGCGGTAACACCCAGACACGAACCTTGAATGCTAAGGGTAAATTTGTGGGTGATGGTGAGAGTCTGCGCTCTACCTTTGAGGGTTCGGCTTTGAGTACCACGGATCAAAAGGTGACCACAGCAGAGAAATACAGTGCATCAATTCAGGAGGACTGGAAGTTCTCAGAGCGTGGTTATCTGTTTGGTCGTGTCGGTTTTGATACGGATCGTTTTGGTGGCTTTAAACGACGTTTGAGTGAGACCGTTGGTTATGGTCGTGATGTGATCAAACGTGATGATCTGAGCTGGAAGATGGAGCTTGGTTTCGGTGCACGCCAGACTATACTGATTCCAGTAGCCAGAAAGAGTGAAATCATTGGCCGATCAGCAACAGCGATCAAGTGGATGATCAGCGATTCCGCCACCTTTACTCAGGATCTGAATACCGAAGGTGGTCGTGAGGGTTTTGTTAGTAAGTCGGTCACAGCGCTACAAAACAAATTGAATGAGCGCTTGTCCAGCAAGATTGCCTTTTCTGCCCAGCATACCTCTACCGTGCCTGCGGGAACCAAGAAAGTGAATACGGAAACTGCGATCACGCTTGTCTGGTCTTATTAAGTAACAGGCGAAAGCCTTTTACCTAATTTCTTTGTTAGATAAGGATAAATGCGTCCTGCATTTATCCTTTAACGCAGTCCGAATTTTGCGAAACCCGAACTGCTCACTAAAGCCACCCATCCTTGGGTGGAAAGTGTGATTCAAATGTAACAATGCAGACTTCACTCTACACATAGATGAGATAAGGGTGATTCAATGATGCTTCCCTACTCACAGGAAGTGGGGCGGATGAGCATTAGCGAATCCGTAAGTGAAGCAAAACCACGTTTTTGCATAACGATAGAAGGCGAAGGGCAGGAGCCCATAGCCGTATGATTACATCAGAACTCTTCACCCATATCGTGAGCGTGATCCTCGAAACGGGTATGTTTGCCAACGAAGGTGAGTTTTACATTGCCGATTGGACCGTTACGTTGCTTGGCGATGATGATTTCAGCAACACCCTCATTTTCAGGCTTTTTATTGTAGACCTCATCACGGTAGATAAACATGATCACGTCGGCATCCTGCTCAATTGCGCCGGATTCACGCAGGTCGGACATCATCGGGCGTTTGTCAGCACGTGCTTCCAGTGATCGATTCAACTGGGATAGCGCAATCACAGGTACCTCAAGCTCTTTGGCCAGGCCTTTCAGTGATCGGCTGATCTCACTGATCTCCTGTTCACGTCGCTCACTACTAGCTCGCCCACTCATGAGCTGTATATAATCGATTAATATGAGATCAAGGCGGCCAGCTTCCCGTTTCAGACGACGACATTTGGAACGTAGTTCCAGTACAGAGATAGCGGGGGTATCATCAACATAGATGCTGGACTCAGCCAGCGAGCCACTTGCATGTGCAAGCTTGCGCCAATCCTCAGCCGAAAAACGGCCGGTACGAAGATGTGACATATCAACACGTGCTTCACATGCCAGCATTCGCATGGCGATCTGCTGTGATGACATTTCAAGGGAGAACACAGCAACGGCCTGCGCCTCATCACCACGTACGGCGGCATTTTGAGCCAAATTCATCGAGAATGCGGTTTTACCCATACTTGGACGTCCTGCGACAATAATCAGATCACCGCGCTGCATGCCAGCCGTGATGGTGTCGAGATCTTTGAAACCAGTTGAAACACCGGTAATGGCACTCTTTTCAGCATACCTTTTTTCCAGCTCTTTGTAGCTCTCCAGCATCAGGTCACTCATCTTGCTGAAGGATGGACGTGATCGGCTGAATTTTTCTGCCACAGCCAGCATGCGCATCTCAGCCTGATCAAGGTGATCGGCCACTTCGCGAGCAGTCTCTTCAAACACATCCTGCGAGACGGCGCCACATACGCCGAGAAGTTCACGAAGCACAGCGCGTTCACGTACAATGGCTGCATAATGTTTTACATTGGCAGAGGAGGGGGTAGACCCGACCAGGTCACTTAGATAGGCCTCGCCACCACAAACTTCGAGCTCATTGGTGCGCTCAAGCATGTCTTTGATGGTGAGTGCATCAACAGGTTGGTGGCGGGCGGCAAGCTCAGCAATGGCATTAAACACCTTGCCATTAGCTTCAACATAAAAATGCTCCGGAAGCAGAGCGCCTTCAAGGCGCTCGTAGGCTTCCGGGTCAAGCATAATCCCCCCAAGAACTGCACACTCCGCATCAAAAGCATGCGGCGGCACGCGTTCACGCAGGCCGCTGGTACGCGGAAGGGGGGTTGGTTGGGTCAAGCGCTCTGGGCTTCGACCTTGATGGTCATCTCAGCAGTAACATCCGGGTGCAGACGCACACGGAACGAATGCTCACCAGCAGTCTTGATCTGCTCATCCAGCAGGATGTTACGACGTGCAGTCGCATGACCCGCCTCAGTCAAAAGCTCGGCAATCTCGTTGGTTGTTACTGAACCGTAGAGATGTTCGCCATCAGATGTGGAGCGAACTACTGAGAGCTCAACGCCACTCAGTTTACCTGCTTCAGCCTGTGCCGCTTCAAGCTCAGTGTGGTGCTTAGCTTCGAGGACCGCACGGCGGCGCTCAAACAGGTTGCGGTTGCCTTCATTGGCAATGATCGCTTTACCCTGAGGTATAAGGAAATTACGTCCGTAACCGGCACGTACGGTAACTTCACTACCAACATTACCAAGGCCTTCAACGCGTTCTAGTAGAATTAACTGCATCACTCTTCTCCATTTGCCGGAAACATGTTCCGGCGAAAATCAAACCAAATATCCAACAGTCCGATAATGATGAAAGGTAATATCATTACAGACCATATCAATAGTAGCAGGTACATAATCACCAGTGTCATTTGCATCGCGCGGGCTTTTAGCCACACGTGTGCCACTGAGACTCCCTGCAGTGCCAGCAGACCAGCCAACATGATGGCTATGCTGATAGCAATATATTGTACTGAGCCGCCGGTGATGTTGGCCAGTACCGTAACTATAATTAAGGCAATACCTGTTGCCTTACCAAACCTGATCATCAGCATCTCGCTGTGATCGCCTCTAAAGAAACCGTACCTGACGGCTATCCTGCGGGCCAGAAGAACATCCATCCACCAGACCAGCCAGAGGCTGAAAGCCAAAAAGCCCGGAAATGCCCAGACCGTCATCGTTTTCATCTGCTCCACTGCTTCCAGTGCCGCCTGTTCGCCAACAGGGATGTTGGCTGTCAGAGCGTTAAAAAGCGGTGCGACTATCTCCTCTATAAGGGTGTGGAGATCCACTCCCTTAGCTGCAGCACTTGTCAGCAGCGCAGCCATGGTGGCTAGAAGCAGTACAAAAGCAAGCTGCTGAGCACTGCGCCCCATGCCGCCTTCTCTTCCTATTGCAGCCGCTGCTACAGCTGGAAGAACTGCGTAGAGAAGCAGGAAAACCAGACCGCTTATCAGACTAAAGCCTGTGATCGCAGTGATTGCCACTGCGGCAATGGCTGCAACCTGAAGGGCGTAGATCAGGCCTCCGCCGAACATCACCAGCGCAAATAGCGCAGGGGTCAGCATATGTAGTGCCAGACCGACCAGTGACATCAACGCCGCAAGCGCCGGGTTGCCGGAGAGGCCAATGCCCAGAATTACAGCGCTAAATATCAGCACAGCAAAAGCTGCACATGGTATCCGGCGGGTCAGTATAAACTGAGCTGCCGGAGAGAGCGTAGGCACTTGATCCGTCATATCTTCTCTACCAGTACGGTTCCGGGCTCCTGCCTTTCACCTTGCAACATTGCGCAAAAACGCAGTTTTGCTTCACTTACGGCATTGCTATTGCTCTGCCGCCCCGCTTCCTGCGGGGGAGTTAACTGCTTAATGAGCAGGTCCCTTAGCAATCAATCGTGATGCAGAGGGGTGAAAGCAAGTAGCGCCAAAATACGTGCGCGCTTGATCGCTGTGGTCAGTCCGCGCTGATGTTTGGCACAAGTACCTGTCACACGGGATGGCACAATTTTGTGACGTTCCGTGATGAACTGGCCCAGCATGGCTGGATCTTTATGATCAATCTTCAAGCTCTTATCTGCACAGAATTTACAGAACTTACGACGACGCTGGAAACGGCCACCACCACCTTGACGGCGTGGACGGTCTGAACGATCACCACTGCGAGGTGCAGGACGGTCACCGCTGCGAGGTGCAGGACGATCACCAGTAGCGGGTGCAGTCGTAGCTTCTTTTTTTACAGGTTCTTCACTCATATTATCTCTCCTGGTGAGATTTAATTTTTACGGGATGGCATGCATCCACCCAAACTTCTACCTGCCCCCAACGCTGCTCTCCATCGCGGCTGTAGTAGCGACGACGAAGTGAGCCCTCAATGCTGATCTCCTCTTCCTGAAGCTTTAGCAGTTGTTCTGCTATGGCTCCTTGAGCACGAAGTGGCATCGGTTGCTCATCCAGCATCTGAGCCCTGCTGGGCCCGAGATGGGGACGATGGATGGTGAGCGAGGCGATAACTGCCATGCTACCATCCGGTGTCCAGCGCTGGCGGATATCTTCCAACCTGCCAATCATCCGGACGTGATTTTGATCAGACGCTGGCTTCCTCACCGGAAGTTTCAGCAGCCTCTGCTTCTACAGCTGGTGCTGCTTCAGTTTTTGTCTCTTCAGTTGCAGGAGTCTCTTCAGTAGCCTTCTCAACAGCTGTTTCTTCAGTTGCAGGAGTCTCTTCAGCAGCTGGAGTTGATCTGCGGCGAACCAGTGGTGAGGGCTCGTCAGAAAGCTCATTTAGACGGGTAGTCAGGAAGCGCATGATACGCTCATCCAGACGGATTGCCTGTTCCAGGGTCTCTACAGCCTGCGGTTCACCATCGGTAACCAGCATGACGTAGTGGCCACGTTTACGCTTGGCGATGCTGTATGCCAATGGACGTGAGCCCCAGTATTCGCGCTTAACGATACGGCCACCGGCCTTCTCTACACGCTCAACAAAATTGTCTGTAAGGGATTCTGTGTTTTCCTGAGATACATCAGGGTTCACAATGAAAATAGTTTCGTAATACACGGCGCTCCTCTCGGGGTACTAATAGTACGCTTCAGCATGTTTGCGCATCTGAAGCAAGGTATGTTTCTAAACCTCTGTCTCACGCAGTTACCTGCGAAAGAGCGCGGCACTATACGTCCGCACTTAAGTGAATGCAATAAATTGATGTTTTGTTAATTTCGAGTTCTTTCTCGGAGAGTTGAGGGGGCTAGCTGAACAGGGGGAGGGCCTAAACATTGCCATGTAGATCCAATCCACCCATGAAAGGGTGGTGGCGGACATCGTGAGTCGTGGCGAAGCAAGACCACAAGGTGAATGCTGTGAGAAGCGGCGGAGGGAGTGCTCCGGGGTGCTTTTGCGGATTGATTAAAGTAAAGAGCAGACAACAAGGAAGGAAAGCCATTTGGACGGCTATAAGCCGCCCGAAGGGTGAAGGTTACGGATGGTCTGAATCAAGCTTTTTACATATTTTTCAAACCCTCAGCCCCCGGAGATGCGCCTGATAGCAGCTTTTCTGAGTCGTTCTCCAAATTCAGTATGTTTCCGCGCCATTTTGATAATGGATTCAATCGGAAAAGCGACGGTTTCCAGCTCCGAATCAGCAATTACGCTGGCGATGGGAGGGCTCATGCCGATTGCGGATATCTCGCCGGCAATATCCCCAGCCTCCAGTACTCCTGCTGAAGTGCCGTTCATGATAGCTGTGGCGTTGCCTTTGAGTAGCAGGTAGAGGAAATGGTTGGGTTTATTCTCTTCAATGAGAACTTCCCCCCTGTTGAAACTGATTACACTGCTATCTGCAATAAGCACATCCCGCATCTCCTGTGGAAGCGGGGCCAGAAGGGGCTGAACGGTAATCAGTGCATTTAACGCATCGGGAATCGGCTTACTGACGGGCATCTTTGTTTCTCCTCTCTGATCTTACTATGACTTGGTCGCAGCTATATTAACAGTAGAAGTTGCGGTATAGTGAGTGTGTCAGATCACATTTATTAAAGAAAAGCGGTCTTTATCTTGTCGTTACGCTGCAAGCTGCGTAACCTGCCCCGCTTTTTTAATTGCAAGAGAGGCGAAAATGAAAGGCGAGCTGAAATATGAAGGCAAAGGCAAAGCGCTTTATGCCACAGAAACCGAAGGTGAACTGATTCAGGTTTTTAAAGATGATGCAACTGCTTTTGATGGTAAAAAGCATGATGTTATCTCTGATAAAGGCGAATTGAACTGTGCGATTTCTTCATGGTTTTTTGAGAAATTGCAGGCTGCAGGCGTCAAAACACACTATGTGAAACGTGAAGGCAGTGTTGAGATGCGTATCAAAGAGCTTGAGATGATGCCGGTTGAAGTAGTGGTTCGTAATGTGGCTGCCGGTTCCATCTGCAAGCGTCTGGGTCTGAAAGAGGGGATGATTCTAGATCGTCCGCTGACTGAGCTTTTCTATAAAGATGACGCGCTGGGTGACCCAATGATCAACACCGAGCACTGTGAACTTTTTGGTTGGGCTAAGGCCGATGATATTCGTGCGATGCGTCAGTTGGCACGTGATGTGAACAAGGTTCTTTCTGATCTTTTGGAGAATGTTGGCATCCGGCTGATTGATTTTAAGCTGGAGTTCGGTCTCTTGAACGGAGAGATAGTTCTGGGTGATGAAGTGACCCCGGATGGTTGTCGCCTATGGGATATCGAAACAGGCCGTAAGCTGGATAAGGATGTGTTCCGTCAGGATCTGGGCGGTCTTTCAGAAGTTTATCATGAAGTGGCTAATCGTTTAGGTATTGATATCTGATTGTTAGTTATTAAAAGAACTGGATAATAAAAAAGCCGGGCAGTCAAAAGACCGCCCGGCTTTTTTGTTTGGTGCCGATTGATTTTATAGCTTGGAATTCGCGAGTTTACACTCATTAACCGCTTTTTGACCTTGCTCTTTACTGACCTTATGAAGTTGTGATCGTGCTGCCCACATGCCCATTTTAACTTCTTGCCAGACGTAATAATTATTCCCCGCTTTGGTGTCGATAACGATTTTAGCAGTATTCTCCGTGTGTGAAGCGATTTCATGTTTTCCAGGAGCTACACGCCAAAGGAAATAGGTCTTCGGCCCTGTGTTTCCAGCCATGCGACCATCAAGACTGACGGTCATGCTAACGGCTCCACCCATTGATTCATTACGATATAAATAAATGTTTGCATCGTTGGAAGGCAGTGTGAATTTCTTTGCCTCTTGGTCTGCTTCCATTGAGGCCATTGGAACAGAAGCGCATCCCGTTAAAAAAGCCATTATTCCCAAAGTTAATAGTAGTAAGGTTTTTTTCATAAGGCTCTCCTCCCCAAATATTTGATAGAATAAGGATAGAACGTTCAGGAGCCAGGTGCAATGAGCGTGTTATAAACCTAAGTTTTTATAAATGGAAATAGTCGCTTCAGACTTGTTTAGTGAATAGATGTGAAGCCCCTCTACACCGTTGCTTATCAGCTCTTCACACTGTCTGGTGGCAATTTCAATACCAATCGTTTTCATCGCATCGGGGTTTTCTTTGTGAGGCGTCATGCGTTCACCGATCCATGCCGGTATGCTGGCACCGCACATGGCTGAGAAGCGAGATACCTGATCATAATTACCAATTGGCATGATGCCGGGAATCAGTGGGATGGTAACACCCTCATTAATCGCCAGTTCACGGAAGCGGTAGAAGTCGTCATTGTTAAAGAAGTACTGGGTGATCACAGTATCTGCACCGCAATCCTGCTTCATCTTCAGGTAGTGGATGTCGTCTTCAACCCCGCCCTTGGATTCAGGATGTCCTTCAGGATAGGAGGCAACTCCGATGGAGAAACCGCCACGCTCGTGAATGAAACGGGTCAGATCGGTGGCATAAGAGAACCCGCCAGCGGTTGCTTCAAAATGATCCATACCTTCGGGTGCATCACCACGCAGAGCCAGAATGTTTTCAATGCCTGCTGCCTGATACTCATCGAGGAGTTCGCCCAACTGTTGCTGGGTTGAGCCAACACATGTCAGATGCGCCACCGGATCAAGATCGGTCTCTTCCTTGATGCGGGTAACGATTCGTTTGGTTCGATCCTGAGTGGAGCCACCGGCACCATAAGTGACTGATACGTAAGCAGGGTTTACGACCTTCAGTTCCTGAATGCAGTTCCAGAGATTCTCTTCGCCCTTATCTGTTCTGGGCGGGAAAAACTCGCAGGAGAAGGCAAGACCCTCTTGATTTATAATGTCGCGAAGTTTCATAGTTTAAATATTATAACCTTTTACAGCCTTGGTACAGTTACGCCTGTCTGGCCCTGATATTTACCCGCTTTATCTTTATAGGAGGTCTCGCACTCTTCATCAGACTCCAGGAAGAGGAACTGAGCCACACCTTCACCGGCATAAATTTTAGCTGGTAACGGGGTGGTGTTAGAGAACTCAAGAGTTACATGGCCTTCCCACTCGGGCTCCAGAGGTGTGACATTCACAATGATGCCACAGCGTGCATAGGTTGATTTACCCAGGCAGATGGTGAGAACGCTTCTTGGAATACGCATATACTCAACAGTACGTGCCAGCGCGAACGAGTTGGGTGGAATAATACAGACATCAGACTTTACATCGACAAAACTATTGGCATCGAAATTTTTCGGGTCAACAACGGCAGAGTTAATGTTAGTGAAAATTTTAAACTCATCAGAGCAGCGAACGTCATAACCGTAAGAAGATAAGCCGTAGGAGACCATGCCAGTGCCATCTTTCTTTTTTTTGACCTGCCCATCAATGAAGGGCTCGATCATTCCATGTTCCTGCGCCATGCGGCGAATCCATTTGTCGGATTTAATGCTCATTAAGTTCCTCCAGCCGATCCTGTATCAACGGGGTATCAATACGAATCGAGGCGGGAGGATAGCGGCAAGGAGGCTGATCGTAAAACTGATGCTTGCATCAAGAGCCTCTTGCCACTAGAAATCGCGCTCCTGACGGCCTAGCGTCTTTGGGGATGGGCATTGGGCAGGTAGCTCAGTCGGTAGAGCAGAGGACTGAAAATCCTCGTGTCGGGGGTTCGATTCCCTCCCTGCCCACCACTATTATCTATATATAGCAACAAACTATAGGCACTCAATGAGTGCCTATCTTTTTATAACTTCTTCTATCTTCTGTGGCAGCGCATTCGTGAGTATCAGCCTTCTTCAAAGCTTTTTTAATGAACAGTTTCTATCGTCATGGTTTCCGGCTCGCCCAAATTTCTCGCGTCCGAAGTCTGGGTCATCCAAAATATATAGACCGAGTGAAGTAAAGCGTCTCTATCTCTTTGAACCTTTTCAAATAAGCTTGAATCACTGTTTGCTCGTCCAGCCACAGGCCACTTCACAGAGAGAGTATAGCCGTCTATAGGGCGTTAATGTTAGTGGGTATGTCATAAATATTATCTTATGACACATGAAATGGAATTGGCAGCAAAAAAACTGGCCTGAACTTGCCTATAATGCTTCAGCTCTCACAGAGCTGGAAGAGAGGTTTATTGCAGAGTCTTCTAAACTGATCGGTGCATCCTCCATGATTACAGAAGAGCAAGAACAACGATTTACCATTGATTTAATGAGTGAAGAAGCACTCAAAAGCTCGAAGATTGAAGGCGAAATGTTAAGCCGTGATAGCGTTGCCTCGTCACTACTTCGCCAGCTTGGCCTTGCCCCGGAGTACAGTGATCATAGAGCCAATGATAAAGAGAAGGGTATAGCTGCCCTTATGGTTGATAACTGCCGGGCTTTCAACCAGTCGCTTACCCATGAAATGATGTTTAAATGGCATCCATGCGTAGTTACAAAATCGTTCCTTATTCGTGATATTGGGAAGTATCGAACCAGCTCTGAACCGATGCAGGTTGTATCGGACTACGAAGGAGAGCAGAAGGTTCATTTTATAGCTCCACCGTCAACACAGGTTTTGGAAGAGATGGATACTTTTGTTAAGTGGTATAACGATACCGCTCCTGGAGGGAACAATCCACTTCCACCACTGACCCGTGCTGGAGTTGCCCATATCTATTTTCTTACCATTCACCCGTTTGAAGATGGCAATGGCAGGATCGGAAGGGCCTTGAGTGAAAAGGCGCTGACACAATCACTTGGACGACCTGCGCTAATAGCTCTTTCTCATGTCATTGAGAAAACCAGGCCAGAGTATTACAGGCAGCTTGAATGGAACCAGAAAGGGTTGGATATCGATTCATGGCTATCCTATTTTTCCAGCGCTTCTTTAGATGCTGTTGACCACTCGCAAAAGCTTGTAAAGCTTGGTGCGCTTACTAAGACTGGACAACTCAAAGGAACCCGCTATTGGCTTAATCTTGGCAAAGCGTTCGAGAGCGAAAAAAATCAACATCTGGCCGAGTTGAAAGAGAGGTCGGAGCAAAGAGAGCGACCAAGAGAGAGGGCGTTAAAAATATACATTGTTATTTTCCAAAAAAACTTTCTCACAGTAAGCTGATGAGACGTAGTGTGAACATGACCATATCAATGACCCTCAAGCATTGATCGAATGAGTTGTGAAAGCTTGTTGAGAGAGAAGGGTTTGCTAATGATCAGGCAATTGTCGAATTGAAAATCATCATTCATCACCTGCCCTTTATCATATCCAGTAATGAATATAATCGGCATAGCCTTATTATGCTTCCTTATAACTTTAGCCAAGTCTAACCCACCTGTTTTTGGCATAATAAGGTCTGTTATAAGTAGATCAATTTTATCCGGGTTAGACTCAAAAAACCCTATGGCCTCAGCACCGTCAGATGCCTCTAAGACCTTGTAGCCAAGGCTTCTTAAAACTTCACTGGTTGCGTTGCGAATACCATCTTCATCATCCACAAGAAGTACAGTCTCTCCCTGCCCCTGAACTGAGTCAGTCTCAACTTCATTGATAATTTCTACCTGCTCTTCAGCCAGTGGCAGATAGATATGGAATGTAGCCCCCAGGCTCTGGTCACTATCAAGTTCAATCACGCCATTGTGACGCTCTACCGTTCCAAAGACTGTAGAGAGCCCCAGACCAGTCCCTTTACCTACACTTTTCGTGGTGAAAAACGGGTCAAAAATCTTATCTTGTTTATCCTTAGGGATACCATACCCATTATCAGAAACGGTCAAATGAGCAAAAGATCCCATTTTAAGATGGGGATGTTTTTCTATAAACGAAGCATCAGAAATAAACAGTTCGAGCTGGCAGCGAATTGTTGGCTTTGAAATATCAGATACTGCATCTCTTGCATTGTTAACCAGATTAACAATCAATTGCTGCAGCTGAGTGTATTCACCTTGTAGCATGATGCTTTGAGCTGAAACACTCTCATGTAATTGGATGTTTTCAGGAATGCCGCTGCGAACCAGCTTCAAGCTATCTTTAAAAACTGCGATCAACTCTAGGGGCTGCATCTGAACGGTATCTTTTCGGGCAAAAGTAAGCAGTTGCTTAATCATGTCTGCAGCCCGATTACTTAATCGCTCCACATTCTCTAACTTTTCAATAACATCCACATTATCGTCTACTTTGCGTTTGGCTAAATAGAGGTTACCAATAATTCCACCCAGCATATTGTTGAAATCGTGTGCAATTCCACCAACTAAGGTTCCTATAGCTTCCATTTTTTGGGATTGTTGAAACTGCTCTTCCAGCTTTTTGTACTTAGACATGTCTTGCTGAGTTGCAATGTAGTGTGTGATGTTTCCATTTTTATCAAAAATTGGAGCAATAGACATCATGGCCGGATAGAAGCTGCCATCTTTTTTGCGATCAACGACTGAGCCTTGCCATATGCGTCCGTGACTAATTGTTTCCCATAGAGCTTCGTAATAAGATGAATCTTGGGCATTACTTTTAAGAATCGCTGGTGTCTTCCCAATGACTTCATCAGCAGCGTAGCCAGTAATTGTCGAAAAAGCAGGGTTTACATATTCAATTGTTCTGTTGCTATCTGTGATAACGACAGATTCTCCTGCCTGCTCAATTGCTCTGGAGAACTTTCTCAGCCGGTCAATGTTTTTCTCACGTTCAATAGCAATTCCAGCTAATTTTGCAGCAATAGATATATCATTGAGTTCGTTGTTATCTGGAGAGTGGGGCTGATCGTAATACATAGCAAACGTGCCTGATACATCTCCTTCTTCATTAAAAATCGGTTCTGACCAACAGGCGCGCAGATTAAAGGAGAGAGCCAAATCTTTAACGGATACCCAGCGCGGATCAGTGGCTATATCTTCAACAATGACTCGCTCTCCCAAAAAAGCCGCGGAGCCACATGAGCCAACCATCGGGCCGATTTCCAAGCCATTCACAGCCTTGTTGTATTCATCTGGAAGGTTTGGTGCCACTCCATTGCAAAGCCTGCCGTTCTCCACCATTAAAATGGAGCCACGTATGCCGGGATAGTGAGATTCAAATGTTGATATAATAGTTTTAAACACATCGCTAACCGGAATGTTTTCAACAATCATTTCCAGTATATTAGATACTGACTTTTGCAAATTTTCAGTTCTTTTTCTGTCTGATATATCGACATGCGTTCCAACTAAGCGAACAGGTTTCTTGTCCGTTTCGCGTTTTACCAATGAAGCTCGGGATAAAACAGTGATCCAACGCCCCTGTTTATGGCGTAAACGCATTTCAATTTCAAAAAGGTTTGTATGCCCCTCCAGATAATCGTAAATCTTTTCTCGCACCCACTCCTTTTCATCAGGATGGATTAACTCCTCCCACGTCTTAAGAGTCGATCCGAGTTCATCCTCTTTATACCCCAGCATATTTTTCCAGCGAGGGGAGTAATAGATCTTATCAGCAAGCAAATCCCAGTCCCACAAACCATCATTCGCTCCCTGCATGGCCAGAGAAAATCGCGTTTCACTTTCCTGTAAATCCTTGGTCTTATCTTTCACCTGTTTTTCAACTTCTTTATTGCGCTCTAATAACACTACGTTTTTTAGTTGAATGCTGCGCGCTAAAATGACCAGTAAGACGGTTATGATTATACCTAATAAAAGAGGGGTAAATAAATATCTCTTGTTTATGTCCTGCCAATAAAGCTGTTTTTCAAAACTCAGAGAAGATTTTACATTTCCATAATTTAATGGTGCCTTATCGCGAAAGGTATGAAGCAAAAAACCTTCATCCGCATGGGGAGTATTTTGAATATATAGTTTATTGTTATCCGAATCACCGTGTTGAAAATTGCTGGTTAACTCCCATCTGACTTTAATGTTTGCCGGAGTCGTCAATTCATTTATTAAAAGACTTGCATCGATCCTGACTGCAATCAGAGCATTTGTTAGCTCCAGGTTCATGGGGTCGTTTCTATTGATGGAGCTGTCGGGAAACAGAGGTTTAATGAGTAAAAAGCTGAATTTTCCCCCCCCTTTCATTTTTTCAAGGGGTGATGCTGTAATAGTTCCTGTGTTAATAGCCTGATCAATAGCCTGGGAGTATTGGCCGGTTGAAGCCAGGTTCAAGCCCAGCAACATAGAATTTCGTGGCGTCAAAGGTTCAATGTATTTTACAGGAAAGCATTTGTTTCCTAACGCCTCATTATCAGGGCGAATTGTATACGTTACAAAGCCAGAGTTTTGCATCTCTTTTTCAAATGAGCGCACATCAGATTTAAGAATATGGGGGATGTAGGCAACCGAATGAATAAAGGGGTAATTTAATAACTGTTTTTTAGCTACAACTTGAAATTCATCTGCTTCTACATAGTCAGAGGCTTTAAATACAGACTCTATAGTCTCTGCAATCTCTCTTCCTTTAAGGTTTTTTAAAAAAACATGTTCCCTGATTGAGGAGATCTCTTCAAAAAACTTTACCTCTTCATCATGTATGACTTTACTTTCAACATAAGCAAAAAAAAGTGCTGTAATAAATGTGCCACCCAGTAGTGCAAAGTAAACTTCTCTATTTTCTCTAAATAGATTCATCTACAATGAAATCCGAATGGCTTTTGTCATGATTTTCTGAGAAAGCCTGAAACCGGTTTTTTTCATTAATGTTAAATTGACAAATACTTTAGAGCGTCGATTTACAACAATCGGAATATCACTGATTTTTTCTCCATCAAGAACGGCTAATGCAACTTCTGCAGCCCATTCCCCCTGCTCTTCAGCAAGTTTAGACACAGTAAGCACTGCGTAACGATTCATCCAATCATAATTGGTTACCGAAAGAAGTTTACCCATCTGTATAACATGCTTAATCGCATCGGCATCCTTCCAGTCCTCAATTCCTCCATTATTGCCCAGAATTAAGAAGTCAGACTGCATTTGTGCTTTATTATAGGCTCTCTTCCATTCGCCCATATTTGTTACAAACAGAGGTGTAAGGTGAATTCCCTGAGCCGAATATACCTCTTGGTTTAGCTCGAACTCTTTATGTTGTGAAATGGTGTCGGACGCTAAATAGACTCCATGGGTTACTTTTTTCAGACTAGCCTTTACATACTTCAGAAGAGGACGGACTGGTGATATTTCAATCATGCCTGTGGCATTAGAGTAAGGATATCCATAGGAGCGAATCGTGTGGTTGATACCACAAAAAACGACGGGTATTTTACTATCTTTGTAGTAAGGCTGTATGAGATAGCGTGAAGCATTGTCATCTGCTGCAATCAAAATATCCGGTGCAGTTTTTTCAATATAGTTTTTTGCCTGAAGTGCCATGTTTTCACCAAACGTTTTGCTTTTGTTCTGTTTGGTGTCCATATAAAACTTATCCAGCTTACATCTTCCCTGGAGTACGCTTTCCATTCCACGCTCAATGCCATCATTCCACTCATATCCTTTATGGTATGAAGATATATACAGGCATGTTGCAGCGCTTGCTGATGATATTGAAAAGAAAAAACACATACATAGCAGTGCATATTTATCTAGATTAAGTCGCATATCGTATAGATTGACACCTTTGTGTTTTAGTTTGTCTGGTGATTCTATCACTATAAAGATCAAGATATGAAAATAATATTATACTTATTTAGAATAAAAATGAAAAACTATCTCATTGCAAGCGAAAAAGTTAACAGATTTGATTCATCTCTTTTCGTCTCCTTATTCGATGGAGATAGAATATGATGGCTGCAACCCGGATTATTGTTAGGTTTGCTGCATGTCACAGATGATTGCAGGCATTCATGCCGTTAAACATGCCCTTGATGCAGGTGAACCTGTTGATGAGCTGCTGGTTGAAAAGGGAAAGAAACACCCTCGAATCAATGAACTGATCCATTTGGCCAAAAAGGCCGGTATCCGATTCTCTTTTGTGCCAAAGGCAGCGCTTGATCGTCATGCCCAGGGCGTCCCCCACCAGGGTGTGGTTGCGCGGATAGCATCGGAATCGGCCCGGAAACTAACTTTCGCTGAGTGGTTGAAAGGGCTTGATATGGGTGAAGCCCCAATTGTTCTTCTGCTTGATCAGGTGACCGATCCGCATAATCTTGGCGCATGTATCAGGACCGCTGAAGCCGCTGGCTGTGTGGGCGTAGTGATTCCGAAAGACAATGCGGCGGATATTCATTCACCCGTAGTGGCAAAGAGCGCATGTGGTGCGCTGGCTCGTCTTCCGGTGCTGCAAGTCACTAATCTGGTGCGCAGTATGAAAGCGATGCAGGAGGCAGGGTTCTGGTTTAGCGGTTTGGCTGGTGAGGCAGAGTCAGATATTTATACTGTTGATTTGCAGGGGCCATCGGCTCTGGTCATGGGTGCCGAAGGCAGTGGAATGCGCCGTTTGGTGCGCGAGGCGTGTGATCAGTTGATTAAAATTCCGATGCCGGGAGCTGTAGAGTCGTTAAATGTTTCAGTGGCTACCGGGGTGGCGCTGTTCGAAGTGGTTCGTCAGCGAAGCTGACGGGTAGAGTTACGCAGCCTCAAGTGCCGTTCCTTCTGCCTTTTCGAAGATCTGGCCGCAATATTGGCAACTGCCGTGGCCATTGCTTAGTCTGATATAGACCAGTGGATGCTGGCCATTGTCAGAGCAGGATACGACCTCGTCGGTTACCTTGATGATCTCTGAAGTCATGATTCTCTCCTTCAGTCCTTCGTCAAAAAAAGCGCGAATTGTGTGTGGTTATCGTGTTCTGTCAAGTTTTTGTGATTTTCTTGGAGTTAAGGAGAGAGTATGAGTGGTTCTGATTATGTCCTGATTGAAGGGTTGGAAGTGCGTACTGTGATTGGCATTTATGATTGGGAACGGGAGATTCGTCAGACCGTTCGCCTTGATCTGAAGATGGCCTGGGATATTTCAAAGGCAGCGCAAAGTGATGATATTGCTGACGCTCTTGATTACAAATCTGTATCCAAACGGCTAATCTCCTACGTGGAAGCATCAAGCTTTGGCCTGATTGAGTCCCTGGCAGAGGAGTGTGCAAAGATTGTCACGGATGAGTTTCATGTGCGGTGGCTTCGCTTGAAAATGTCCAAGCCGGGCGCGGTTCGTGGCTCGGAAAATGTTGCTGTACTAATTGAGCGAGGTGATCTGGACTAATGGCGACTGCACTGGTTGGTATGGGCTCGAATATTCAGCCGGAAGCGCATCTGATCAGTGCGGCAGGTGAACTTCGTGAGCGTTACCCGCAAGCCAGCTTTTCTACTGTCTATCGCTCCAGGGCAGTTGGCATGAAGGGTGATGATTTTCTTAATGCCTGCTGCCTGATTCAGAATGCCCCGGATCGAGTGGCGCTGGTTGAATGGTTTAAGTCACTGGAGGATGCACATGGTCGGGATCGATCCAAGGGGGCATGGAGGCCGAGAACACTTGACCTGGATCTGCTGATGTTTGATGAAGCAGTTGTAGATGATGACCTGTTTCGTTATCCACATGTCTATGTGCCAGCTTCTGAATTGATTGATATAGAGCTCCCAGACCCTGAAAAAGATGTGGTCATAAAAGTCGAACTTCGCTTGTAAAAGAGTAACGGAGGTTTAAACTTCCGCTTCCTCGCAGCTTTTGCTGCTTCTGTTTAATAGTTTAAAGAGAATCCAATCCTTCAGGGGGATAACAATGCGCATTGCGGTTCCTACCGAAACCTTTGCCAATGAAGCCAGAGTTTCGGCTACACCTGAGACAGTGAAAAAATATGTTGCTGCAGGTTGTGAAGTCGTTGTCCAGCAAGGTGCAGGCGAAGCTTCCAATATTCCCGATGCGATGTTTGTTGAAGCAGGCGCAAAAGTTGCAGGCACGTTTGCTGAGACATGCAAGGGTGCCGGGCTGGTGCTGAAAGTTCGCGGCCCTTCCAGTGATGAGATTGAAAAACTGGAGAAGAATACTGCAGTTGTAGCTCTCTTTTCGCCATTCTCTAATCCATTGTTGCATGACTATAATGGAGCAGGTCTTACATGCTTCTCTATGGAAATGGTTCCTCGTATTTCACGGGCGCAGAGCATGGATGTGCTCTCTTCTCAGGCCAATGTGGCAGGTTATAAAGCGGTGCTTTTGGCACTGGAGCACTATCGTTCATTTATGCCGATGTTGATGACAGCAGCGGGCACCGTGCAGCCTGCCAAGGTGTTGGTGATGGGGGCTGGCGTGGCAGGGTTACAGGCCATTGCCACGGCACGCAGGCTTGGTGCTATGGTTGAGGCATTCGATGTTCGCCCGGCCGCAAAAGAGCAGGTGGAGAGTCTGGGGGCCAAGTTTGTAGAGGTTCCAAGTGAAGAGGACGCAGAGGATGCAGGTGGATATGCCAAAGAGATGTCCGATGAATATAAACAGAAGCAGGCAGAACTGATTCATCAGCATGCGATTGCTGCGGATATTATTGTTACCACTGCATTGATTCCTGGTCGCCCTGCGCCGGTATTGATTACCGAAGAGGCGGTTGGTGCGATGAAACCGGGATCGGTGATCGTTGATATGGCAGTTGAGGCCGGCGGTAACTGTCCGCTTTCTGAGATGGACTCGGTTTGGCAAAAAGATGGCGTGACGCTGGTGGGCATTAGCAATATTCCTGCATTAATGGCTGCTGATTCGAGCAGTCTCTATGCGCGTAACCTGTTTAATTTTGTCGATCTGATGCTTGGCTCTGAAGAAGAGGGGCTGAATATCGATATGGATGATGAAATTCTTGAGTCATCACTTCTCTGTTGGGATGGTGAAGTGATGAAGCCACAGTTCTTTGGTGGTAATGCCGCAGGGGGTGAGGCGTGAATCAGAGTGTGATGGATTCAACACAGGCGGTGATTCAAACCGGAGCGCAGGCCGTAGTTCAGGATTCTACCGATCCTTTTATTTTCTCATTTACTGTATTTGTATTGGCAATTTTTGTCGGTTATCACGTGGTTTGGAATGTAACGCCGGCGCTGCATACACCACTGATGAGCGTAACCAATGCGATCTCCAGTATTGTGATCGTGGGTGCGATTCTTGCAGCAGGGCCGCTTGAGATGAATATAGGAACAATCCTGGGTCTGGTGGCGGTTGGCCTTGCAGCAGTCAATATCTTTGGTGGCTTTATGGTGACGCAGCGTATGCTCGCCATGTTTAAGAAGCGGCAGTAAGGGGAATCTCATGAGTGCAAACATGGTGGCGCTTGCCTATCTGATCGCTGCGGTATTAATCATCTTTGCCCTGAAAGGGCTCTCTTCACCGGAGTCTTCTCGAAGAGGTAATTTGTTTGGTATGATCGGCATGCTGATTGCCATCGTGGTGACGATGCAGCTTCCCGGTGTGCAGAATTATGGCTGGATCTTCGGTGCATTGGCCGTAGGTGGTCTGATTGGTGGTTCGGTCGCGCGTATCATTCCTATGACTCATATGCCGCAGCTGGTTGCTTTCATGCATTCGTTGGTTGGCCTTGCGGCTGTTTTGATTGCGGTCTCGGCATTTTATGATCCTGCAGCCTTTGGTATTGCGGATGCTTTTGGTGGCCTGCACCTGGCCAGCCGGATCGAACTCTTCCTTGGCACCTTTATCGGTGCGATTACGTTTACGGCATCCATTGTTGCCTTTGCTAAGTTGCAGGGACTGGTCTCTGGTCGTCCGGTCACCTTCAAGGGTCAGCATCTGCTGAATCTTCTACTCGGTTTTATTATGATTGGTGCGGGCATTTTGTTCTGCATGAGTCAGAGTTGGGATGCCTTTCTGTTAATGCTGGCGATTGCTCTTGTGTTGGGTGTATTGCTGATCATTCCGATTGGCGGTGCCGATATGCCGGTGATTGTCTCGATGCTTAACTCCTACTCAGGCTGGGCAGCAGCAGGTATTGGCTTCACGCTGGGAAATAACATGCTGATCATTGCCGGTGCGCTGGTTGGTTCATCCGGCGCTATCCTCTCTTATATCATGTGCAAAGCGATGAATCGCTCGCTGTTTAACGTGCTGCTGGGTGGCTTTGGTGGCGAAGCTTCTTCCGGTGGATCTGCTGCATCGGTTGGCGATCGTCCGGTGAAAGCAGGTGCGGCAGAAGATGCTGCATTCCTGCTCCAGAATGCACGAAGCGTGGTCATTGTGCCGGGTTATGGTCTGGCAGTGGCGCGTGCACAACATGCACTGAAAGAGGTGGTAGATAAACTGATCGCTTCCGGTGTGAAGGTTCGTTTTGCCATTCATCCGGTTGCTGGCCGTATGCCGGGCCATATGAATGTACTGCTGGCAGAAGCTGATGTGCCCTATGACATTGTATTCGAAATGGATGAGATCAATCCTGAATTTGCTGAGACAGATGTAGCACTGGTTCTTGGAGCCAATGATGTTACTAATCCGGCGGCTAAGAGTGATCCGACATGCGCAATCTATGGAATGCCGATTCTTGATGTTGAAAAGGCTGAGCATGTGCTTGTGGTGAAGCGCTCTCTCTCTGTTGGCTATGCAGGGCTTGATAATGATATTTTCTATATGGACAAAACCATGATGCTGTTTGATGATGCGAAAAAAGCGTGTGAGACGATCCTTAAGTCATTGGACTGAGCGACAGGCTCTTTTCTTTTAAGGCCACGCATCTTTGCGTGGCTTTTTTTCTATAGTGTAGATGTTCTGTTTTGTGATTGATGTCACTTGCGAGTTCTGAATATTGAGCAGAATAGTGCGAATTACCTTTTGTGAGGCCTACTATGTTTATGAACCGATCTATTCGACTACTGATGACTCTTATGTTGATGCTCTGCGCAACTTCAGCCTCTGCGATCACCATTGAGGAGGTCGAGAGCCGAATGGCTGAAGCGGAGCAGTTCCGTGCAGTAGAATTTTCTCCCGGCAACTATGCCGAGGCACGTCAGGCGCTGGAAGATGCAAAAAATTACCTCTCTAATGGCAACCATGATAAAGCGAGATCCTCTCTGGATGAGAGTGCAGATTATATTGCCAGAGCGATGAAGACATCACAGCAGTTAACTACAGAGCTTCCACAACTGGTTGAATCCCGTGACCGTATGCAGATGGCTAATCCGGAACACCTGAGAACAGATCTGGTTGAGCGGGCTGAGCGAGATTTTAGTCGCGTAGTTGAGTCGGCAGAAGATGGCGATATGGATAAAGCAAAGTCACAGGCGAAACTGGCTCAGAGTACGATTCATGCAGCTCAGGTTGTTGCTGCGCGCGAGCAGTTTTCGCGCCCGATTGCTAAGGGGATTGCGGCAGCTAGAAAGGTTCGCGCAAGAAAATATTCACCAAACGCACTGGAAATTGCTCTTTCAGCCAAGCGAGATGTTGAGAGGCTGATTAAAGATAATCCGGATGCTCAGGTGAAAATGTATGCTGTTTCCAAGCGTGGGGAGAAGAGTGCTGAGCGTTCGATGAAGATTGCTGCGCTGGGAGACAGGTTGAATAAAAATCCTTCAGAGATCGAGACCATGGTCGATTCAGAAGAGGCCCGTTTTCGTCTGCTTGGAAAATATCTGGGCATTGATCTTTCACAGGCAAATGATGCGGAAGCTCAGGCGTTGCTGCTTCAGCAGGCAATCACAGATATGGAGAGTAACTACAAACAACAGCTTCAGGATTCAGACAAGGTGATTGAAGAGTTAAATGCCAAGCTGGGGACTTATGAAGGTGACCTTGCCAGTATGAATGAGCTGCGCAGAAAGCTTCAGATCAAACGTGATGCAGAAGCGAAGATCAAACGTTTGACCAAACTGTTTAATCCGGATGATGTCGAGATTCTGCTGACACCTGATTCCGATGTGATTCTACGCATGAAGAGCCTGAATTTTCGTAGTGGAAGTGCGGTTATTCCACCAAACACCTACAGCATACTTGATCTCGCCACGGATTCGATGCTGCTGTTCGGAGATCGCGCAGTTCGCGTTGAAGGGCACACTGACGCAGTTGGTGCCAACCTCTTTAACCAGAAGCTCTCAGAGCGCCGTGCAGAGTCCGTTAAACTTTATCTGATAGAAAAAATTGAAGGGCAACGCGTTGTTCAGGCGGTCGGTTTTGGTGAAGAGAAGCCTATTATGAACAATGAGACTGCTCAGGGGCGTGAGAAAAACCGTCGAATTGATATTGTCCTGTTAGCGCCACGTTTATAGATTTCGTTGCAGCCCTTTGGACAGATTGCTTTTCGCCTGCTTAACTAAGAGTAGGGTGGTTGAATTGGTTTCCACTCGAAGGAGGCACCATGTTTCTCCGGGACAAAAGCAGTGGTGATCTGGTTGAAGTGTTTGATGTGGCAGCGTTGATAGATCCTAGCGGGGAGAGAGTCAGTGTTAGACGGCATGCCGGTGAGGAGATGGGTGACCCTACGGACACCCCCAAATCTGAGCTGGTATTTCCTTCTGGTGAGGCTCTTCCTCTCTGTTGGTTGGATGCTCACTATCGCGCAAGCTTCTAATCTTATCACCTGATTCATGATGGGCGGCGTGTTTCTACATGCCGCCTTTTCATTTTAGATTGCTCTTTTCAGGTCAGTTATCCAAAAAATCTCAATAAAAGCAGGTGAGTGGGTAGATAAAGGAATAGAGGAAATCCAATCATGATAAGTATAAAGTAATAGGCAGGCTTGATTCTGTTTTGGGCTGTTTCACCTGGCCCAAATACCCAGTTGATGTTCTCTTCTCGGCTAGTGAAGAAGTAACAGACTGGCAGCACCGCTAGGGCGACAGCAGACTGGATAAGCAGAGCGTTTGCATCGTAACCAAGTCGGTAAACAAGCCAAACAAGCAGAGGTGGAAGGAAGACGTGGAAGAGGGATAGGGCTCGCAGATAGCTTGGTTTATCCTCATCAAACATGTAGTTGGCCAGTCCAAAAATTGGGTTTCCCGTTATCAGGCCTGAAAAGAAACCGATATTCCAGATTAGTTCGGGGAGAAAAATAGCAATCGCCATCATGCTCGCCAGAAGCGGGCTCTCCAGCCAGAGCGCAGCGACCGTTACGATTAAAGCAATATCAGAGAACCAGAGGAGGTTGGCCGGGCCGTACTTTTTATAATAGACAGGTAGCAGAGTAGCCACATAGATGGTGTAGGCGACTTTTAACCAGAGTGGTAGCACCGTTTCAACCATTTAACTGTCTCCAATACATTCTTCTCTGATTATAGCTGCTGAAAGCGGGCATGGAGAGGAAGTGAGAGGAAGTGAGAGGAAGGGGTCAGGTTGAGCTTCCCCCAGTTTAACGGAGATATTAATTAAGAGGCACCTTTAGCCTCGAACTCGATGGGGCTGACATAGCCCAGATACGAGTGTCTTCTTCTGCGATTGTAGAATGCTTCGATGTAATGAAACAGACTCGCTCTCGCCTCATCTTTGGTTTTGTAATCGGCATCGTCAACCAGTTCGGTCTTTAGCGTTCCAAAGAAGCTTTCAGCCACTGCATTATCCAGACATTCGCCTTTTCGGCTCATGCTACAGACAAGATGGTGCTGACTGAGCAGTTGCTGATAATCACCCGACGCGTAAGTGCTGCCCTGATCGGAATGAACAATCACGTGCTTAGCCATGCCTCTACGCCAAACAGCCATGGTTAAGGCTGTTGAAACAAGCTGCTTGTCGTTCTTATCACCCATTGCCCAACCAATAACCTGCCTTGAATAGAGATCAAGGATTACGGCTAAATACAGCCACCCCTGACGTGTGGCGATAAAGGTGGTATCGGACACCCAGGTCTTATTCGGAGCTTCTGCCCGGAACCTGCGCCTGAGCCGATCCGGTGCCGGCTGCATGGTGTGCCTGGAATCAGTGGTGACAACAAATCGCTTTGCCATCTTCGACTGAATGTCTGCCTGCTTCATCAATCGTGCCACCCGGTTCACGCTTACGGCCTCACCGGACTCCTGAAGATCCCGGTGAATGCGTGGCGAGCCGTAAGTCCTGCGGCTGGCCCGATGAAAGTAGTGTATCTTCGTAGTCAATGCACGATTCGACTTGCTGCGTTCACTCTCGGGGCGATCAACCCAGTCATAGTAACCGCTGCTGGATACAGCCAACACCTTACACATCCGCTGTACCGTGTATTGCCGTTGATGCTCGCGAATGAATGCGTACTTCACGGAAGCTCTCTCGCAAAGTACGCGGCGGCTTTTTTTAGAATATCGTTCTCCTCTTTCAGCCGGGCATTCTCCTGCCTGAGCGTGACCAGATCGCTTTGCTCTTCTTTCTTTGGCCGCCCAACAGAACGGGTAAATGCTTCGTCGCCTTTCTTGCTCAACTGATCCTTCCACTTGTATAGCTGATTACGACGAACACCCAGTTCCATCGCGATCTCGGACGATGGACGATCTGATCTCTCCATCAGACGAACAGCCTCAATCTTGAATTCTCGTGTGAATGTCTTGTATGTTCTTTGTTTACTCATCGGATACTCCTCGGCGATATATTCGCCTAATTGTTGTATCCGTTAAACTGGGGGAGGTTCAACCTGACCCCTATGGCCTAAGCATTCTACAACCGCAGGAGAAGACACTCGTATTTGGGCTATCTTAGTCCAGTCGAGTTTGAGGCTAAAAGTGTCTCTTAATTAATATCTCCGTTAAATCGGGGGAGGCTCAGTCTGACCGCTTTCCGAAATAAAAGAGCCTTTTGGCTTCTTTCTCCCCTGCGTGCAGGCTAGGTTAGCCAGATGCTAGGGCGGGTATGTGCAATTCGAATTCTTCAGGCGATTCCGACGCTGCTCGGTGTGGCTACGCTTGTTTTCTTTCTGCTGCATTTGGTGCCGGGCGATCCTGTTGATGCATTGCTGGGCGAATCAGCCCTGGTTGCTGATCGTGAAGCGATGCGGCACGCGCTGCATCTTGATCTGCCACTTATCCAGCAATACACCGCATTTCTTGGCGGACTCTTTACCGGCGATTGGGGCAACAGCATTGTTGATGGACGTAACGTTTTTGAGCTAATTATGGAGCGGCTTCCGGCTACCGCAGAGCTGGCCGCTTTCAGTCTGGTGCTGGCGCTGGTGCTGGCACTGCCGCTGGGCTATTGGGCGGCTCGCCATGCAGGCTCCTCAAAAGACTACGCCGCGATGAGTTTTTCACTGCTTGGTGTCTCTATTCCCAACTTCTGGTTAGGCCCGATGCTGATGCTGCTCTTTTCCGTTACCCTCGGCTGGCTGCCCGTATCGGGTATGGATGCTCCGGGCAGTATCATTCTTCCCGCTATTACACTCGGCACTGCACTGGCAGCGATTTTGTCGCGCATGGCCCGTTCAAGCTGGCTGGAGGCGATGAGTAGTGATGCGATGCGCACAGCTCGTGCCTCGGGTGTATCTGAACAGAAAATCTGGTGGCGCCATGCAGCGCGTCTGGCTGCGGTTCCCGTGGTTACTATGTTTGCCCTGCAACTGGGCGCGGTGTTGGGTGGTGCCGTGATTACCGAGACCGTATTCGATTGGCCGGGGCTTGGCCTTCTGACCATTGAAGCGATCCAGCGGCGTGACTATCCACTGGTGCAGGGTTGTGTATTGATCATTGCCGGATTCTACGTGCTGGCCAATCTGCTGGCTGATCTGCTCGGCCTCTGGCTTGATCCACGTCAGCGGCATGGTTCCTGATATGATGACGGGTCTTGTGCAGACAGCAGGAAAAACGGTTTTTGCGCTGCTCTCGGTTCCGCTTCTGGTGTTGATTGCAGCACTTATACTTGGAGCTGATGGTCGCGCGGTTAATCTTGATGCCATTCTGGCAGGGAGCAGTACAGCTCATCCGCTTGGGACTGATGCACTGGGACGTGATCTATTGGCGCGCCTGGCAGAAGGATTAACACTCTCACTTTCAGTTGGTGTGATAGTTGTGTTGCTCGGTAGTCTGATTGGTATCTCCATTGGTGTGACTGCTGCATGGATGGGCGGCTGGGTTGATGCTGTGCTGATGCGAGTCGCCGATATCGTGCTCTCCTTTCCCGGTATTCTTCTGGCTATCGCACTGGCCGCGATGCTCGGCCCCGGTGTGGAAAATCTGGTGATGGCACTGGTGGCCGTCGGTTGGGTTGGCTTTTCACGACTGGCTCGTGCACAGGTGCTGGCTCTGAAACATGCTCCGTATGTCGAGGCCTCACTGGCGGGAGGGTCATCAGTTGGCTACATCGCGACAAGGCATCTTCTACCCAATATCGCCGCACCGTTGCTGGTGGAGGCGAGCTTTGGTCTGGCTGCCGTGATTATCGGTGAGGCAGGCCTTTCATTCCTCGGTGTTGGTGTGCAGCCACCTGCGGCATCACTCGGCACCATGATCAAAGAGGGAACTGGCCTGATGCTGGTAGAGCCTCTATTGGTCTTCTGGCCCGGCCTTATCCTCTTCATGGTAGTGATGGCGGTGAACCTGCTGGGTGACCGTTTGCGAGATCGGTTAGATGTAAAGGGTAACAGTGGGGGAGCATAATTATGTTTGATAGTCTCGTGATCGGCCTTGAAGGAACTCTGCTGACTGATGATGAGAAGCGGTGGCTAAGCGACAACCCTCCAGCTGGTGTCATTCTCTTTGCCCGCAATATCGAGTCTCCTGAACAGGTGAAGGCGCTGCTTGAGTCAGTGCGTGAGATTGGTGGTGAAGATATGGCAGCTGCCATTGATGAGGAAGGTGGCCGTGTAAATCGTCTGCCGTGGCCACCATTCAACAACCGTACGCAGGCCAATGAGTATGGAAAGCTCTACCAGAGTGATCCCGAAGCAGCAGTCAGCCATGTGTTTGATGATGCCTATGAAATCGGCGTAGCCCTGAAACAACTCGGTTTCACCCACAACTGTGCCCCTGACCTCGATCTGTTTCATCCTGAGGGCCACGCGATCATCGGAAATCGTGCTTATGGCGCTGATACCCATACGGTTGCTTCACTCGGCGTAGCGTGCGTTCACGGCCTTCAGGAGGCCGGTATTGAGGCGATAGGTAAACATTTCCCCGGTCATGGTCGGGCTAATGCAGATTCACATGTGGCAGTGCCTGAGGTGGATGCTCCGGTAGATGTCCTGCTCAGTGAAGCGGAGTGTTTCGAACTGGCATTCTCGCAGAACCTGAACCATGTGATGACAGCGCATGTGATCTATTCAAAAGCAGATGAGAAGGTGGCAACGTTGTCGCACTACTGGATGAGCGAGGTTTTGAGAGATCGGATGGGCTTTGCAGGCACGATCTGGAGTGATGATCTCTGTATGAAGGGTGTGGGTAACAACGTACACGAAGCTGCCGAAGCGGCACTGGAAGTGGGGTGCGATATTTTACTGGTCTGCGAACCGGAAGGGGTTCGGGAGCTTTACGAAGCCTGATCGCTGAAAGCAGGCATTTGAAGTTCGGGCAGCTTTTTCTAAGTCGTAGAAACAGGTTGTATAAAAAAGCCAAGGTGGGATACCTCGGCCTTTTATAAAGAGAAAAAAGAGAGTTTAGGAGACTGCGAGTTGTCCGGCAGGAACCTCTTCTGAAGATGTTTCACCCTGCAGCTCTTCGATGCGCCATGCTGACGGATCTGCGAGAAGGGCGGTGACCAGCTTATGGTTCATCTCATGGCCGGTACGTTCACCTTCGAAGGCGCCTATAATCGGTAGCCCTGCCAGTGAAAGGTCACCCAGCGTATCGAGAATCTTGTGACGAACACACTCATCATCATAACGCAGTCCTGTTTCATTCACGACACGGTATTGGTCCAACACGATGGCATTCTCAAGAGAACCACCCAGAGCCAAGCCAGCCTTCTGCAGACTTTCGATTTCGTGCAGGAAACCGAATGTACGGGCACGGCTTACTTCACGGGTGTATGCCTGACGGGAGAAATCGATGCTGACCTTGCGGTCGCGTAGCATCGGATGGTCATAATCGAGAAGGTAGGAGATCTTGAAGCCTGCGGCTGGGTGTAGGGAACAACGCTTGTTACCCTCTTCAACCTCAATTTTTTTCAGAACACGCATCACCTTTTTGGCAGCTTTCTGATCACGAATGCCTGCGCACTGAATCAGAAAAACAAAGGGTGCTGACGAGCCATCCATTACGGGAACTTCAGGGCCGCTTACTTCGATATGGGCATTGTCGATACCAAGACCTGCCAGCGCGGAGAGTAGGTGCTCTACAGTGGAGATGTTGGCGCCATCACGACCAATCGTGGTGCAGAGGCGGGTGTCAGTAACATTTTCAGCTTTTGCGGAGATGGTGGTTCCAAGGTCTGAGCGACTGAATGTGATGCCTGCATCCTCATCAGCAGGATGTAGAATCAGTTCAATTTTTTTGCCGGAATGTAGGCCAATGCCGCTGCAACGAATGGAGTGATTCAGTGTTCGTTGTGGAATCATATAGCGTTTCCTCACCTTAAGATTTTACTTCTTCCGGGCCCATTGAACCGCTGAAGAGGAGGCTACCCTCTCATAACTGTATAATGAATCCGTGACCCAAGACACATAGTCATTTCCTAAGAACCAGTGGCAAAGTATGCCACGTATTACAAAATCTGCAAAACAGGCCGCTTGCGCGGCCATTGGTTCTTATCTACCTCTGATCAATCAGCCTGACGGCGAATCCAGGTTGGCACTGCCAGCTGATCCTCATCGTAGTCCTGGTTAAAACCGGGAACTGATGCTTGAGGCGCTGTCTGAGTCTGCTCTGTGGCAAACATTGGCTGCTGGATGCCTGACGCCTGAGGAAGAATGAAACTGTTGTCCGATACACTCTGAACCGGTGCGATGCGGTTGGAGATATCAGCATTCAGACCTGTTGCCACTACAGTGACACGAATCTCATCGCCGATATCTTTGTCGTAGACCATGCCGCAGATGATGTTGGCATCTTCATCAGCCATGTTCTGGATGATTGATACTGCCTCATCATACTCTGCCAGAGTCATATCTTCGTTACCGGTTACGTTAACAAGAATACCGTGCGCACCGTGAATGTCGACATCCTCAAGCAGTGGCGATGAGATGGCGTGTTCCGCTGCTTCACATGCGCGGCTTTCACCATTTGCAGTGCCTGAGCCCATCATGGCTACGCCACGGGTTTCACTCATGACCGCTTTCACATCAGCAAAGTCGACATTCATATAGCCTGTGTGGGTAATCAATTCAGAGATCCCCTTCACCGCCTGCAACAGAACATCATCAGCTTTTCTGAATGCTTCCAGCATGGAGGTATTTTTACCCACCGCACCGATTAGTTTCTGATTCGGAATAGTGATCAGGGTATCAACATGTTTGCGTAGCTCTTCAATGCCGGCCTCTGCCTGACGCATGCGACGTTTGCCTTCAAAGTTGAATGGCTTGGTGACCACTGCAACGGTTAACACACCCATCTCTTTGGCAACCTCTGCAATGATCGGTGCAGCACCTGTACCGGTACCACCGCCCATGCCTGCAGTGATGAACACCATGTCGGTGTTGTGAAAGAACTCACGCAGATGATCACGCTCGGATTCGGCTGCATCGCGGCCAATCTGTGGATTGGCACCGGCACCCAGGCCGCGTGTCATGTCTGCACCTAGCTGTAGCTTGCTCTCTGCACTGCTGTGTTCGATCGCCTGTGCATCGGTATTGGCAACAATAAAGTCGACACCACGTAGATGGTGTTCGATCATATTGTTTAGGGCGTTACCGCCACCGCCACCGACGCCGATGACTTTGATGTTTGCAGATTGAGCGCTGTTATCTTCAAATGTGTACAAAGTTCCCATGATATTTCTCCTACTTTTTTATTTATTCTCTTTTTATCTGTTTTCTTTATTTAAACTGTTTGGTTAAGTGGTATCGCCGAACCAACTTCGCATCCGTTTCCATACTTTTGAAAACATCTGTTTTTCGTTGTTCTGGATCGGTCCCTGATGTTGTCTGTATCTCTGCCCGTAAAGGATCAGACCCACTCCGGTCGCATAGATCGGACTGGATACAACATCAACCAGGCCACCAACACCCTGTGGGCGACCCATGCGAACGGGAATGCTGTCAAAGGTCTCTTCGGCCAGCTCCACCATGCCCTGAAGCAGTGAACTTCCGCCGGTCAATACCAGCCCTGCCGCAATCAGCTCCTGATAGCCGGAGCGCTGCAGCTCTGCTTTCACCAGCTCAAACAGCTCCTGAACACGAGGCTCCAAAATCTGTGCCATAACCTGCCGTGGCATCGGCCGTGGCGGACGTCCACCTACACTTGGAACCTCAATCTGATCATCTGCCGAAACCAGCTCCACCATGCAGGCGCCATATTTCTTCTTTAGCTGATCGGCCTCACGGGCTGATGTTCTCAAGCCAACCACCAGATCGTTGGTCAGATGGTCACCGCCGATTGGAATCACAGCGGTATGACGAATTGCGCCATCAATAAAGATGGCGATATCAGTCGTGCCACCGCCGATATCAACCAAAACAACACCGATATCTTTCTCATCCTGACTCAGTACAGCCTCACTGGAGGCAACCTGCTCCAGCACCATATCTGCAACATCCAGATCGCAGCGGTTGCAGCACTTGATAATGTTCTGTGCCGACGAGACGGCTCCAGTAATGACATGCACTTTGGCCTCAAGACGAACACCACTCATGCCGATCGGCTCACGGATACCATCCTGATGATCGATGATGTACTCCTGTGGCAGGATATGGAGAATCTTCTGATCTGCAGGGATATTCATCGCCTGAGCGGCATCAACCACGCGAACCACATCTTCTTTGGCCACTTCGCTGTTCTTGGTGGCAACTACGCCGTGGCTGTTGTAACCGCGAATATGGCTTCCTGCGATACCTGTGTAGACCGATTTAATGTCTACACCGGCCATCAGCTCAGCCTCTTCTACCGCCAGACGGATCGACTCGACGGTACTCTCGATATTCACAACTACACCTTTGCGAAGGCCCCGTGATGGATGGGTGCCGATGCCGATGACATCAAGCTTTCCATCGGGTGCCGACTCGGCAACGATGCATGCAATTTTACTGGTTCCGATATCCAGGCCGACAATGACCTGATCATGCTTGGACATTAAATCACCCCCTCATGTTTGGTTGGGCGGATAAACCACCGTTTTTTCATACGTGCATCTACCCGCCAGTGGCCTGAACGCCAGCGTGGCTTTTCAAGCAGAGCCACAACACTCGAAATGGCATGAGACAGGTCATCGCTGCGTGAAATCATCCACTGCTGCCCCTGATCAAAATTAATTTTCCAGCTGCTATTGGTTGCAAACAGCTCACTGATTTGTGAATAACGATTCGGATCTGCCATCTTGAGCTGTTGCAGAAGTGCGGCCACCTGGGTGATATCCTCTCTGCCCATACGCAGAACCGGAAAATCGGCTGCTTCATTGGAAGAGAGCTGTCGATAAGGGAATCCATGCTCATCCACGAGATAGACACTCCCCTCCTGTTTTTGCCAAAGGGCAACAGGCGTGCGGGCAATGGCACGAAGATGCAGTGATCCGGCCAGTTTCCGCTGGATGTGGATCTCTTTAAGGTCGGGAAGCGACTGAGTCAGCCTGCTATGAATCACGGAAGGCCGGGTTGACCAGAATTCCCTGCTTTCAAGTGCTGAAAGTGAATGGTCGATGTCGTTTTGTAGTGAGGACGGTGTGGCCTCAACCACTTCGATCTTCCACTGGCTGATACTAAATGCCTGGTTGAACAGATGTATGCCTGAAATTGAGGCCGTGACTGCAACGATAGAGCCTGTAAACCATACGACTCTCTTCATCGTTGCTTTGCGGCGGTTTGTAATCTCAGATTTTGCGATTCGACGCTGATTGTTACGGGTCATGAGAGTCTCTCCCGTTTTGAATCAAGTGTTGCCGAAGCAAGGATTTTGCAGCATAGCTCGTCAAAGCTGATGCCGGCGTGTGCTGCAGCCTTTGGCAGCAGGCTGGTCTCTGTCATGCCTGGAATGGTGTTAATCTCAAGAATTACCGGCTCACCGCCATCAGCAACAATCATATCGACACGCGGCGCACCACTGCAGCCGGTTGCCTCTACCGCCTCTTCCGCACGTTGCATGCAGAGGCGCAGCATTTCAGCAGGAATGCGGGCAGGGCAGAAATATTCAGTTGCACCAGTTGTATATTTAGATTCGTAGTCGTAGACACCGGATTTTGGAACAATCTCAACAGGGGGCAGCGCTCTGCCGTTCAGGGTTGAAACATGTACCTCAGGCCCTTTTGCCGGCATCTCTGCCATCCAGCCTGCAATGTTGTTGATACCGAGAGCACTCCACTCTTCAAGGTTGTTAACGAAGTGAAGTCCAACACTGGAGCCTTCTGCCACAGGCTTCACGATCACAGGGTAACGCAGCGGGCCATCACTGCTCAGTGTGATCTCAATAGGGGTCTTGATTCCGGCCTTCTCCAGCACGCTCTTGCTCAACTGCTTATTCATGCAGAGTGCCGATGCAGTGATCCCGGAGCCGGTGTAGGGGATGCCCATGATCTCAAGCAGACCCTGAATGGCACCATCTTCTCCCAGTGTTCCATGCAGAGCGATAAATGCAGCATCAATACCTGCGTTTTGAATCTGTTCTGGCCAACGGTGGTTCAGATCAATCTCGGTGACGTTAATGCCAGAGCGTTTGAGTGCTGCGGAAACAGCACTGCCTGAGCGAAGCGAAATTTCACGTTCACTGGAGCTTCCGCCCATCAGTACGCCGATATTTTGAAAAGGAATAGAATCGCTGTCTCTCACGATTTACCTCCCAAAATCCGCACTTCCGGCTCAAGCCGGATACCAAACTTCTCTTCAACTGCGCTCTGTGCTGCCGTGATAAGAGAGATAACATCATGGCTGGATGCTTTACCCTCATTTACGATAAAGTTGGCGTGAGCAGTGGATATGCGGGCATTGCCGATCTTCATTCCCTTTAGTCCTGCCGCTTCAATAAGGCGTGCTGCGTAATCACCGGGCGGGTTTTTAAATACTGAACCGCAATTAGGCAGCGAGAGTGGTTGCGTGCTACTGCGCTGCTTACGCATCTCACGCATTCTCTCTCGAATAGCTTCAATCTCATCGGTTTGAAGTTCAAAGTCAGCGGAGATGACCAGTGCTTTTTCAGGAAGGTTGGTGTGACGATAATCCATCTGTAGCTGATCACGGTCTAGATCAGATATTTCACCATTACGAAGCAACAGGCGAACGGAGTGCAGGGTGTCGGAGACCTGTTGGCTGAATGCACCTGCATTCATCGCAATTCCGCCACCCAGGTCTCCGGGAACGGTTGCCATGAACTCAAGGCCGGTCAGACCTCTGGCAGCACAGTGCTGGGCGATTTTCCCCATTCGTGCTCCAGCCTCGACCGTCAATTTATTATGATTGGATGAGATGTTGTTAATGTCACCGAAATCAATGACGACTCCATCAAACCCCTGGTCGGGAACAAGCAGGTTACTGCCACGACCCAAAGGTAGAATAGCTATATCAGCAGGGATAAGTTTCAGCGCTTCAATCAATTCAGCCTCACCATTCGGGCGAAAATAGAACCGTGCCGGACCGCCGATTGCCAGTGTGGTGTGCGATGCCAGAGATATCTTCTCATCGAAGCGCCCCAGGCTCGGTATGCTCTGTTGCCAACTCATGAGTTGGCCTCTGAGATGATGTCGCGCAATCGCTGTGCCAGCCCTCCGATGGAGCCAGCTCCCATCAGTATAACTGCTTTGCCATCTTTAAGGTTTTGCAGGGCATCACATTCGGCCTGATCAAGGTCGGGGCAGAGCGATACATGTTTGTGGCCTCGTGCACGCATTCCTTCAACCATGAATTCAGTGCTAACACCTTTGATAGGGGGTTCACTTGCGGCATAGATCGGTAGCAGTGAAACTTCATGGGCGTTGTCAAAGCAGCCGAGGAATTCGTCCATGAGGTCTTGTGTGCGAGTGTAACGATGTGGCTGGAAGATGACGGATATCTCTTTTTCCGGCCAGCATGATGCAGCCGCTTCAAGCGTTGCACTGATCTCTTTTGGATGGTGTGCATAATCATCAACCAGTACACCTTCGCCGGATATGACGGACTGGAATCTGCGCTGTATGCCAGCAAAACTCTCCATGCTCTGCTTGATGGTGTCGGTATCAACGCCAAGATCAATTAAAACAGCAATAGCTGCCAGCGCATTCTCGGCATTATGTCTGCCCGGCATGGGTAGGCGGAAGGAGCAGGTTTTCGATAATTCACTGATGCCGACAGTGAGCAGTTGGCCATTGCCATCCGGTTTCAGGTCAATCAGGTGAAGATCGGCCTGCGGGCTACTGCCATATGTGGTGACCGGCTTGTGTAGCCCTTCACGCAGAGATGCCACATTGGGATGCTCGTGATGAAGTACCACACGTCCGTAGAACGGCGTGAGGTTTACAAACTGACGAAATGCCTCCATCAGGTGATTGAAATCGCCATAATGATCAAGATGCTCAGGGTCAATATTGCTGACCACGGCAATGGTAGGGGAGAGACGAAGGAATGATCCGTCACTTTCATCGGCTTCAGCTACCAGCCATGGGCTTCCACCAAGCTTGGCGTTGTCACCAGTCGCCATCAAACGGCCCCCAATCACATAGGTAGGATCAAGGCCGGCAGCTTCCATACCGTGTGCAATCATGGAGGTGATGGTGGTTTTGCCGTGGCTGCCTGCGATAGCAACGCCCTGTTTCATGCGCATTAGCTCAGCCAGCATCTCAGCCCTTGGAATAATCGGAATCCCCTGTTCTCTGGCGAAATTCACTTCCGCGTTATCTTTTGCGATAGCGGTGGAGGTGACGACAACCTGTGCAGCACCGATGTTATCGGCGTTGTGGCCGATGTGGACGGTGATGCCGAGTGCACGGAGCTTGAGCACATTGGGACTCTCAGCAGCATCACTGCCCTGTACCGAAAAGCCCTGATTGTGCAGAAGTTCAGCAATACCGCTCATGCCGATGCCACCAATGCCTGTGAGATGAATGCACTGAATACGTGATTTCATGCGGGCACCTCCAATAGTGGGAGGTAATTGCTGATAGTTTGAAGCTGACGCGCTTTTGCATCTGAGATCGCTCTCTTTTTGGCTGCCAGACTCATCTTAGAAAGGCGGCCTGAATCAAATAGTATCTTCCTGATCTCATCGGCAAGATGCTCTGCGTCACCTGTTTTCTGCTCAATGATAATGGCAGCGCCACTCTCTGACATGGCTTTGGCATTATAAAACTGGTGGTTATCGGCTGCATGCGGCAATGGTACAAAGATGGTTGGCATACCACAGATAGCAGCCTCTCCTACGGTCATGGCACCACTGCGAGCAATCATCATGTCCCCGCTGCTGTAGAGCCGTGGCATGTCGTTGCAAAAATCGAGTACTTCAGCATCAATGCCTGCCTCTCGATAAGCATTAATCACAGCCTCGGTTTTGTGCTCTCCGGCAACATGAGTTACCTCAAAACTCTCTCCTCTCTCTCTCAGAAGCTGGCATGCGGCTGGAACATGTTCGTTAAGGAACTGGGCTCCTTGAGATCCGCCAAGCACCAGCAGACGCGGCGGTGTATGAGGATTGCGTTTCGTCGCTGCAATGTCAGCCCTGACGATATTGCCGGTCATAACACTCTTCTCTGCCGGCAGCAGTCGGGCTGCTTCAGTGAAACCGAGCATGATCTTTTTGCAAAAGCGAACCAGTCTTCGGTTCACCATACCTGGTATGGCATTCTGCTCGTAAAGTATCACAGGAATACGGCTGAGTAGTGCAGCCAGAACACCGGTAACACTGGCGTAACCGCCAACACCAACAACCAGGTGGGGTGGCTCGTTCTTCCAGTGTGAGCGGACTCTCCATACAGCTTTTGGAAGTTCCCACAGCAGTACGCGAATTTTCTGAAGCGGGCCAGCACCCTGCACAGAGTGCATGGAGAGAAGCAGAACGTCTTCGCCACGCTCGGGTAGAAGTTTTGCCTCGAGTCCGCGTTCGGCACCAATAAACTGAACCTTCAGCTCCGGCCAGGCTTCCCGTGCGGCATCGGCCAGTGCCAATGCAGGCATCACATGACCGCCAGTGCCGCCGCCGGCAATAGAGAGCAGTGGTTGCATCGTCATACTACAGCCTCAGCACTGCGGCTGTTATAGAGTGGGCGATTATCCGGCTGGTGACGTTGAACTGAGAGAATTAATCCAATCAGGATGCAGTTACCAAACAGTGCGCTGCCGCCATAGGAGAAGAATGGAATTGGCATCCCCTTGGTTGGCAGGATTCCCATCACTGCCCCCAGATTAATCATGCATGAGATGGCAATCAGCAGAGTGCACCCGAGAATCAACAGGCGTTCAAACGATTCACTACTCTGCATGGCTAGTTTCAGGCCTCGCCAGATCAGCACCATAAAGATGGTAATCAGTGCAAGTGTACCGGCCAACCCGAGCTCTTCTGCCAATACTGCGGCAATAAAATCGGTGAACGCTTCAGGAAGATAGAAAAGTTTCTGTACACCCTGACCAAGCCCACTTCCTGAGATGCCACCTGAACCGAAGGCGATCATGGACTGCACAAGTTGATAGCCGCTACCGAACGGATCGGCCCATGGATCAGTGAAGCTGAGAAGGCGTTTAACACGATAGGGTTCGGCAACAATGGCAATGATACCAATTGGAATAGTGGCAGAGATCAGTGCTATGAGATGCCGAAGCGGAACGCCACCAACAAACCACATGCAGAATGCAACCATCACCAGTAGTGCAGCATTACCGAAATCAGGCTGTAGCAGCAGAAGCAGGGCAGTGACGCTTACCACAACAAGCATGGGGGCAAGACCGCTGGCAAACGTTCTGAGTCGGTCAGGGAAGGCAGCCATGTAATATGCCAGATAAAGAATCACAACAGGTTTAAGCATCTCAACCGGCTGCAGGGTAAAACCACCGAACGAAAACCAGCGTGTTGCGCCATTGATTTTTACACCAAATATTAAAACTGAAACTATCAGCAGCAGCATCAATCCAAGCAGGGATAGGCTGGCAGCCCTCCACCAGTCCGGATGAACCTGTGAAACACCCCAGGCAAGAAGTAGCCCGGCAGGAATATAAACCACCCAGTGTGAAATAATTCTAAGCGGATCACCAAAACGTGCTTCAGCCACACTCAGGCTGGCACTTCCAATCATGACAATGCTGAGTGTAAGCAGTAGCAGGACAGACCCTGTAATAATCCGGTCAGGTGGTGCGATACGGTTGCTCATGTCGCCCCTCCAAGCTCTGCAACCGCTTTTGCAAAGGCCTCGCCACGTTCCGCGTAACTGTTAAACTGATCCTGACTTGCAGCGGCTGGTGATAGGAGTACCGGCTCATTTCCCGACTGTTTTGAAGCCATAGTGACCGCACGATTGATGTTGCCCGCAACGCTATAAGGTACTCCGGCCTGTTCCAGCATTTCACTATAAGGCCCTGTATTTTTCCCGATCACAAATGCATGTGAGACATGCTCTTGTGCCACAGGTACAAGCAGACTCAACTCGAGCTCTTTTCTTAAACCACCACAAATCCAGATGACTTTATCGAATGACTTCAGGGCTGCGGCTGCAGCATCAGGATTGGTCGCTTTGGAGTCATCATACCAGTCTCTGTCACTGGTTAAACTTACGTGTTCGAGCCGGTGCTTCAGACCTTTAAAACAGATGATGGTCTCACGGATAACCTCTTGGCTTACACCGTGATCGGCTGCAATTTGAGCTGCAATAGCCATGTTCATATGTTGATGTGCACCGCGTGCTGGAATCTGTTCGCAGGGAATTAACTGACGTTGATCGTTCTGTTGCCAGAACAGAACCGGGCCATTTGAGGTTTGCATGATGCCAGTTGAGATAGCGCTTGAAACCGAGCTGTTTTCATCGCAGTGACCGAATCGGAGGATTCGAACGCCCTGTTCGCCAAGTACCCAAACCCGCTCATCCCAGATGTTCTCTACAGGAAACATGGCGGTGTCGCCCTCTCCCTGTTTCTCAAAAATACGCAGTTTTGCAGCCAGATAATCTTCTGGCGACTCATGCATGTCGGCGTGATCCGACTGAAAATTGAGTAGTACAGCCCAGTTGGGTCTGATTCCACGGCTACGCTCAAGCTGGAAGCTGGATAGCTCCAACACAATGCGCGCCGGCTGACGGTTATCCCGCAACAGATCCAGCATCGGTGTACCAATATTGCCACCTGCTTCCACCCCGCCTGGCAGGGTCTCCAGCATCAGCTCTGTTAGATAGGTTGTTGTGGTCTTTCCATTGGTGCCGGTGATGGCGATGGTTGGCCCCTGGTAATTTTCCAGGAAAACATCAAGGTCGCCACACAGAGAAACCTGCTTCTCTCTGAGTTCAACCAGAGCCGGGCTGTTCCAGTTAATTCCGGGGCTGACGACTACCCGGTCATAGTGGCTGAGCTCTTCGGCTTTGAAATTACCGATATGAAGAGGCATTTTCAGGTCATCCGGAAGTTTGGTTTTCCGCTCATCAAAACCGTCACACGCTTCACCATGGCGAAGCAGGAAGCGGGCAGTAGACACTCCCGTTTGACCCATGCCGAGGATGGCGTTATTGGTGATCGGTCTGCTCATATCTCTATCACCTGATCTTCAACGTGGAGAGAGCCACGAGTGCCAGAATAAGTGAGATGATCCAGAAACGGACAATAACCTTGGGTTCCGCCCACCCCTTCAACTCATAGTGGTGGTGGATGGGAGCCATGCGAAACACACGTTTGCCGGTTAGCTTGAATGATGCAACCTGTACGATTACTGAAACAGCTTCCAAAACAAAGACGCCTCCGGCAATAGCAAGCAGGAACTGCTGGTGCACGGCGCAGGCGACAAATCCGAGAGCGCCGCCCAACGCCAATGCACCTACATCACCCATGAAAACCTGAGCCGGGTATGTGTTAAACCATAAGAAACCAAGACATGCACCAACCATGGCACCGCAAAAGACGGTCAGTTCACCTGCGCCGGGCACGTATGGAATCATTAGGTAATTGGAGAAGTGGGCATGGCCTGATAGATAAACAACAACGGCCAGTGCGGTTGCCACCATAAACGTAGGTGCAACTGCGAGGCCATCAAGGCCATCTGTTAAATTTACAGCGTTCGAGGTTCCGATCAGCACAAACACAACAAACGGCAGATACCAGAGTCCCATATCCCACTGGATATTGAAGAAGGGGATATCAACCATCGGCTCTGTCATTTGAAAGATCCCGTATGCCGCAACACCACCAAAAAGAAGCTGCAACAGTAGTTTCCATCTGCCAGCCAGACCTTTTGAATTCTGTTTACTGATCTTCAGGTGATCATCAAGCCAGCCGATCAGGCCGTAGCCGAGAGTCAGCATCAGGCCGAGCCAGATGAAGTTGTTTGAGAGATCCGCCCACAATAGCGTGGAGAGAGTGAAGGTAAGAAGGATAAGAAGCCCGCCCATGGTCGGGGTGCCCTGTTTGCTAAGATGGCTCTGCGGGCCATCATCTCTGATCGGCTGGCCTTTACCTTGCCTGATTTTCAGCCACTTGATAAAGAAGGGGCCGAGAATCCAGCAGAGAATCAGCGATGTAACCAGTGCATAAACCGTGCGGAATGTGATGTACTGGAAAAGATTGAAAAATGAGTATTGATCAGCCAGTGGATAGAGAAGGTTATAGAGCATGGATACCCTCCCGGTCAGCCAGAGTGCGAACAATCCGATCCAGCTGCATGCTTCTGGATGCCTTGATCAGAATATGGTCATCACTGCTGAATTGATCTCGGTTCTCTTCGATCCAGAGAACCGCCTCATCGGTTGTGGCAAACCAGATAGCATTGGAATTATGCTGTTTCAGCGCTTCCATCTCGCGACCAACCAATATCACCATATCAATATCAGAAATATTGAGAGAGCCGTGAGCATGTTCAGACTCATCCAACTCTGCCATATCACCAATCACGGCGATGCGATGTCCTGAAAGTTTGGCCAGAGTATCAAGTGCAGCCTGCATCGAGACAGGGTTAGCATTGTAGCTGTCATCCATAATAGTGGCGCCGTTGATACCTGCAATCAGATGCATGCGCCCTTCAACAGGCTGCCAGTTGGAAAGTGTAGCAACTACGTCCGAAAATAGAGGCGCAGCATCACTGCTTTGCTGACTGAAATAGCGTAGTGCGATGGTTGCTGAGAGAGCCATGTTGGCAGCCCAGTGCCGGGCAGGGAGCGCCAGCTCAATCTGAATTGACTCATCGTTATGACTCAAGGTTAATAGATCGCCTGCTAGGTTCCACTGGACCACGTCACTGTCACTACTATCCATATCAATGGCATCATGGGAGATGGCCTGATCATGCTGGCTAAGCTGTTTGGCTACGCCTTCACCCAGCAGACACCACCCTTGTGGAAGCAGGTGGGTAAGCAGATCAGTTTTTTCACGGGCCACACCTTTCATGCCGCCTAGCCCTGAACTGTGTGCCGGAGCGAGTCCGGTAATGACAGCAACATCCGGCTGTACAATTTCCGAGAGCCGCCGCATCTCACCCTCTTCGCTGATACCGCATTCGATCAGGGCGATTTCCGTCGATTCATCCACGCCAAGCAGTGTGGTCGGTACACCAATCAGGTTGTTGAGGTTGGCATGTGTGGCTGCAGTATTTCGGTTCAGGGAGTTGAAAATATGAGTCAGCATGGAGCGAACCGTGGTTTTGCCGTAAGAGCCGGTAATGGCAATGACGGTAGTCTGGCTAAGCCGGTTACGCCATGCATTGGCGATATCACCCAGTGCGACCAGTGTATCTTCAACCTGAAGCTGAGGTGTTTCAAAGCTCTTCCACTGCTGTATACCCTGAGGGTCGCCAATCATGGCTGATGCCTGCGAGAGGATTTTTTCGGCAAAACGGTGGCCGTCAAAATTGGGGCCTCGAAGCGCAAGAAAAGCCTGTCCTTCAATAAACTTTCTCGAATCGGTGTTGATGCCGCTAATGGTTTCAGGAACGCCCTTTTGCCATGCGCCACGGGTTGCATTCTGAAGCTCAAGGCCGGTCATGCGCATAACTGCATTCTCCGGTCTTCTTTCAGGTGCAGACAGTCAGCAGCGATACCGAAATCACTCCATTCACTGCGCTGCCCTGCAACCTCCATGTACGCCTCATGACCTTTGCCAACGATGACGACGGTGTCACCCGGCTGCATGGTATCGATAGATGCTGCAATGGCGGCCTGACGATTCAGTTCGAGGAACAGCTCGGCAGGGTATGGTTTGGGCATACCGCTCTCAATTTCAGAAGCGATCACTTCAGGGGGCTCATTGCGAGGGTTGTCTGAGGTGATCCAGACCAGATCGGCCATCTCCACGGCAATAGCTCCCATCTCGGGGCGTTTTTCACGATCTCTTTCGCCACCGCAACCAAACACAACGAAAAGACGTTTACGTGTCAGGGTTCTGGCCGTTGCCAGACAACGTTCCAGAGCTTCCGGTGTATGGGCATAGTCGACAAAGACCTGCCAGCGACCAATATTCAACGGTTGCATTCGGCCCGGTGGAGCAGTCATTCCCTGCAGCAGCGCTGGTAACATCTCAAACTCCAGACCGAAGTGGGTGATGAGTGTGAGTGCAACAGCAGCCAGATTTTCAGCATGAAAATCTCCGACCGGAATCTCTTCAACACAGATCTCTTTGCCCTGGTAGGCGAGACGGACTATACCGGGCAGCTCCTGCTCCCATGTCAGGTCGATATCCGGATTGTTTTCAGCAGCATAGAGGCCGTGGGCATACCAGTGCGCTTTGATACCGCTTTTGCCAATACGCTGACGAATGATTTCGCCATCCGCGTTGCAGATGGCAAGCCCGCCATTGTTGACAGTGTCGACAATGAACCGCTCTTTCAGGTCGGCATAAGCTTCGAAACCACCGTGATCCTGCAGGTGGTCATGGCCAAGGTTGCTCCAGATGGCAGCACCAAACGGAATGGCTGCAATACGATCCTGCTCAATGCCGTGGGAGGAGACCTCCATGATCAGTGAGCCGATTCTCTGCCGTTTCGCAAGAGCGAGCAGGCGGTGAGAGGTGAGCAGTGAAGGGGTGGTGTTTCCTATGTCCTCAATGTTGGATGGATCGCGAACCAGACCCAGCGTTCCAACCGACCAGGCACTGTCGAAATGGCGTGATAGTGCCTCACGCAGCATCCAGGCGATACTTGTTTTGCCATCAGTGCCGGTTATACCAACGCAGTTCACATCGCAGCTTACAGTTGCAAACCACTCTCTGAGCAGCTTTCCGGCAGCGTTCATGTCTGGCAGGTGCAGGCACGGCAAATTGGTTGGTAGCTTTTGCCCCACCGTGATGATGGCTTTTGCGCCTGCTTCTTCGGCAGTGCGGATATAGTCCGCAGCAGCTGTTGCTGTACGCGGAAGGCAGATAAATGCATCACCATGTTGAACGTTACGAGAGTCATCACAGATGCCGGTGATCGACTCATCGCGGGCAGGTTTGATCTCCGAGAGTTGTGATAGAAGCCTTGGCGCAAGAGTTACGCTATTCATTGAGCCAAACCTCCACGATGTCACCGGCAACAAGTGAATCAAGAGAGCGTGGTTGCTGGCGAGTGATCCAACCGGTGCCATGCGCGCGAAGTTGAATACCACGCAGAGAAGAAATCTTTCTGGCCTCCCGAAGAGAGAGACGAATCAGTGAGCTGCGAGAAGCCATGTTGTGATCATCGGCGAGTGCAGTTTTTATTACTTGCCAATCAGGCGTCTCGTGCTCAGTGGGTGAGATGCCCAGATAGGGGAGTGCCGTGCCGACAATATTACGGAAAACTGGGGCTGCCACCTGTCCGCCATAGATCGACTTTTGCGGTTCATCAATCACAACAATTACAACCAGTTCAGGATCATCAGCAGGTGCCATACCAGCAAATACAGCGGTAAACCGGTCATCAGCGTAGCTGCCATCTGCACTGGGTTTCTGTGCAGTTCCTGTCTTACCAGCGACTCGGTATCCGGCCGGTACAGCTTTGTTTCCAGTGCCTTCAGGAGCTGTTGCAGCTTCGAGCATAGCCATGATGGCGCTGGCCGTTTTCTTAGGCATAACACGGTGTGATCGGCCTGTTTCCTGATCTGCGATTAGTTTTGGTGCTACGTAATTACCGCCATTTGCTAAAACGCAAAAGGCCGTTGCAAGCTGCAACGGCGTGACCGCGATTCCCTGGCCGAAGGCGATGTTGGCGGTCTCTATCGGCCCCCAGCGGCCGATGGGTGGTATGATGCCGGGCGATTCACCACTTAATCCAATGCCGCTTCGGCGTTCAAAACCGACCTCCACCAGCATGTTGTAGAGTCGTTCCGAACCAATATCGAGTGCTACTTTGGCGACGCCGATATTACTTGAGCGTGAAATTAGCCCGCTCAGATTAAGCCAACCCTCCTGATGATCATCATGGATGGTATGGTCTGCGACCTGATACTTACCATCTTCGCAGAAAACCCGGGATTCCGGTTTCCACTTGCCTGAGTCGAGCGCTGCCGCAATGGTAAATGGTTTCAGTGTTGAGCCAGGCTCAAACACATCGGTGATCACACGATTACGCCACTCTCCCGGCTTATGATTTCCGAAGCTGTTGGGGTTAAAGCCAGGCCAGTTTGCCATCGCAACAATCGCGCCGTCTCTTGGGCGCATTACAACCACGGAGCCACCTTTGGCATTTTGCTGACGAATACCGTCAGCCAGTGCGGCGTAAGCGATGCTCTGAATTGTACTATCGAGAGAGAGCTGGACTGTTTTGCCCTTTGCGGGCTGTTTCAGCCAGCTTCCGCCAGGTAGCGAATGACCGCGTGCATCACGCCGAACCAGTCTGATACCTGGAGTCCCTGACAGTTGCTCATCAAAGTTGCGCTCAACACCTTCAAGTCCATGACCATCTATGCCGACAAATCCAAGTAGATGGCCGATTTCAGGGCCTAGCGGGTGATAGCGACGCCACTCACTTTCCTGACGAATGCCATCGATGTTTAGCGCCATGACTTTCTCAGCAGTATCGGGAGAAACCTGACGGGCAAGCCAGACAAAACCCTGACTGCGGTTCAATTTATTGGAGAGATGCTTTTCAGTGATACCAAGTACATCGGCCAGTTTGGCGATGGCTGCCTTGGGGACTTCGCGGGCGATAGCGGCGATAGATGGCACTTCGATACTTTCGGAAAGCGTGCGTCCATGAGTATCTAGAATAGGTCCGCGTGGGGCTACGGTCTCAAATTGGCGAAAACGCTGTTTATCGGCCATTACCTGCAGTTCATCGGCCTGTAGCCAGTGCAGATCAACTGCACGAATGGTCAACAGCAGGAATCCAACAGCAACGAGGCCAGTGATCGCCTCAAGGCGACGGCGAATGAATACCTTCTCCTGCTCGGATTTGTCGAATCGGCTCATGGACGAACCACCTGCATTGGCAGTGGCGGTGCCATACCCAACTCTTTTTGAGCGATTTTACGCAATCTTTCAGGCCGGGTAAGGCTGGCTAGCTCAAGATTGAGCTGGAGCATTTCACGTTTTAGTTCGTTTTGCTCTTTTTGAACGCGGGATGTTTCAAGTGAGAGCTCATAACGGATATGAGATAGCCATACCTGAGCAGTTGCCAGCAGGGCGACTGATCCGAGAACAAGAGTGGTCGCAAACTTACGACTGATCATTGAGGTGCGCTCACTGCGACGGCTTCTGCGATGCGTAGCATGGAAGAGCGGCTGCGTGGGTTGGCAGATGTCTCTTCTTCTGAAGCGCGCACCGGTTTTTTCTGTACCCAGCGCATGGATGCTATGTGGCCACATACGCACATGGGAAATTGAGGCGGACATGTGCATGGATGAACTTCTGCTTCAATCAGATCACGAATCCTGCGATCTTCACCGGAGTGGAATGAGATCACGGCCAGACGACCACCGGGAAGTAGATGTTTCATAGCGGCCTTGATGCCACTCTCGATCTGCCCGTATTCATCGTTTACCCAGATACGCAGTGCCTGAAAGGTGCGAGTTGCCGGGTGGGCGCCACCGTAGCGCGCCTGTTTGGGTACGGCATGGAAACATGTATTTTCAAGATCACGGGTGGTGTTCAGCTTTCCATCTTTCAGCTCGCGGATCATTGCCCGGGCTATACGCATCGCATAACGCTCATCGCCATATTTGCGAATCACGTCAGCCAACTCCTTGTCGGAGATATGTTCCAGCTTTTTAGAGAGAGGTTGTCCCTGCTCGAAATCCATACGCATATCGAGAGGGCCGTCATGTTGAAATGAGAAGCCACGATCAGCCTGGTCAAACTGCGGAGAGGAGACACCAAGATCGAAGCCAATCGCTGTCACCTTGTCCCACCCCGCGCTTTCAATGGCGTCATTAAAAGCTCCAAAATCTGAGTGGACGATGGTAAAGCGGTCATCTTCCATCTCAAGTGCTCGGCCGACCTTGATGGCGTCGGGGTCGCGATCCAGTGCGAGGAGACGGCCTTTGGGTGAGAGGCGTTCAAGCAGCATACGGCAGTGGCCGCCGCGTCCAAATGTTGCATCAATATATGATCCATCCGGGTCAATACAGAGGGCGTCGATGAACTCGTTGGCAAGTACGGGGATGTGTTCGGCATATTGCTTCTGCTCTTCCACATCAGAAGTCCAGGCCGCCGGCCAGTAGAAGCGCCTGCGCCTCTTCCAGCTTCTCACTGCGACGATCAGCGTCCCAGATTTCGAAGTAGTCAGGGCCGCCTGCAAAGACAACCTGCTTATTCAGATCAGCATCTTTTCTCAATGTGGGTGAGACAAGAACACGGCCCTGCTTATCGGGAGAGCAAGTGGTAGCAGGGCTGATTACAAATCGTTCATAGGCACGGACTTTGGGGTCGTTCATGGGTAGAGAGCGGACTTTCTGGAGAACTTTGCGTTCCCACTCTTTGGGTGGATAGACACGTAGGCATCCATCGAAGTCGCGGGTAATAACAATGCGTTCGTCATCGTAGAGGCGGCGAAGGGTTTCGCGGTAACCAGCTGGAATGCTGACGCGACCCTTATCATCCATGCTTACTGTATGCTCACCTTCGAACATAAATAGTTGCCTCTCCACGTTAACTCAGGAGGATTACCCACAAATCCCCACTAATCGCCAATATTGGCCACAAAGAGATTCTTGTCAACCCATTCCAACCCATAAAACAGGGTGTGAGCGCATCCGACACAGCCAGGTATCGTGGTCTTACTTCAATTATTTGTTGAAATAGAACGGGTTTAGGATGGGTGGGGAATAGTGGAAGATGTTATTCTAAATCTTTTGATAGCGAATGCCCGCTTTTAGCGGTGACCTCAAGCAGTGGATGTAACACTTTATCTAAAATGAATAGATGGAGTGTTGGAGATGAGCGATCATCAGAGATTTACATTGACGACCAATATTGATGTTTATTTTTGTGATCCGAACAGCCCGTGACAGCGTGGTTTCAATGAAAACACCAACCGATTACTTCCCCAAAAGAACCGACCTCTCCGTTCACTCACAGGGCAAACTCGATTATGTGGCTCGGGAGCTCAACGAACGTCCAAGAAAGACGTTGAAGTTTAGAGCCTCGGCAGAGGGATTTAACACCTGTGTTGCATCGACCAGTTGAAGTGGCAACTGAAGGACATTCGGGCAATATAAGGGTCAGAGACCTTTTATTTAGATTTAGAGCTGTTTTGAATTTCCTTCGCGATCTCCAGCTGCAGTTGCAGCTCCACGGTTCTACTGGCAAACATCGAACCGGAAAGAAAATGGCCTGCCACCATGGCAATCATGAACCAGCCAACTGCCATAGGCGCATATGATGATTGATAGACGCTGTCTGGTGCGCTCATAAGCAGATATAGAGGGGTGCCGAAAAGCATTGATGTAATGATGAACCAGGCGATGTTCTTTTTGGTTTCACGGCCGCCAAGCTCTTTTTCTCCATCTTCTATCGCCTGTTTCAGTGATTCGCTGCTCATAGATTGCCACTCCTTTTATCAGATCAGTTTCAAGGTTGGCTATCGTATTATTATATGATGATATGTCAATAATATCCGGAATAGGTCTGTTCATAGCTGTTCGCATTGTGAGCCGATATAAAGCCATGCCCGACTCCGAACATCTGATACTGAAAACGCTTGTCAGTTGATAGATGGAACGTGGTAGATTGCGGATACTGGAAGCATACGATTATATATCGGCTGGTTTTCAAATGTTGAGTGGCCTGAGGATAAAGTTATGGGCGATGCAAATTGGACAGCAGAAGATTCTGCCAGACTTTATCAGGTTGAAGGCTGGGGGAATGGATTTTTCGGCATCAATGATGCCGGAAACATGGTGGCGATCCCCGATGGAGAGCATCAGATTGATCTGAAGGATCTGTGTGATGACTTGACCAGAAGAGGGATGAGCGCGCCTCTGCTTCTTCGTTTTTCAGATATGCTGAAGCAGCGGATGAGCCAGATTCACGAACGCTTTAAAATTGCCAGAGAGGAGTCCGATTACGAAGGGCGCTATTTCGGCGTCTACCCGATTAAAGTTAATCAGCAACGACAGGTGGTTGAAGAGGTTGTTGAGTTCGGTGCTGAATTTAACTGGGGCCTGGAGGCAGGCTCCAAGCCGGAGTTGCATGCCACGCTCGCCATGCTGGAAGATGTGGAAGGGCTGATTATCTGCAATGGTTATAAGGATCGTGAATTTATTGAGCTGGCCATGATAGGCCGAAAGATGGGCAAGCGGGTCTATATCGTTGTCGAGAAGCCGAATGAACTGGATATGATTCTGGATGCTTCCAAACGTTTGGGGGTAGAGCCTCTGATCGGTCTTCGCTGCAGACTGGCAGCAACAAGCAATGGTCAATGGGAAGACTCCGGTGGCGATGCTTCCAAGTTCGGGCTGGCTGCCTCTGAATTGATGGATGTGATTGAGAAGCTGAAGAGTGAAGATATGCTCAGCTCTCTGCGTCTACTCCATTTCCATATTGGTTCACAGGTCCCTCAGATTCGTCGGATCAAACAGGCTATGCAGGAAGCGGCACGTTTCTATGTGGAGATGCGCAAACTGGGCGCGCCCATCGAGTTTATGGATGTCGGTGGTGGGCTCGGGGTAAATTACGACGGATCGATTTCGGCGAATGTCTCATCGGTGGACTACTCCCTTCAGGAGTATGCCAATGACATTGTCTGGACCATGAAGCATGTCTGTGATGACGAGGGCCTGCCTCATCCGGACATTATCTCCGAATCGGGACGGGCTCTGGTAGCCCATCATGCTGTTTTGATTATCGATGTGTTGGGCGTTTCAAGGCGAACCGGGGATCTGCCTGTCAACGAGCCTGCTGAAGAGGCGCCAGCACAGCTGCGCCAGCTCTGGCAAACACTGCAGGATCTGGATCAAATTAATCCTCGCGAAGCGCTGCATGATGTTGTCTCACTGCGCGAAGATGTGAACAAGCTCTTTATGCTGGGACACTGCTCACTAACAGATCGGGCTCAGACAGATGAGCTCTACTGGCATACACTCGGACTACTCATGGAAGCTTTGGATGAAGAGGAGGTCGAGCAGCTGGTCCCCGGTATTCGAACACAGATGGCTGACCGCTATTTCTGCAATTTTTCACTTTTTCAGTCACTGCCCGATGCATGGGCGATTAAACAGGTGTTCCCTGTTGTGCCCATTCACAGGCTTGATAAAGAGCCGAAGAGACAAGGCGTTCTGGTTGATATTACCTGCGACTCTGATGGCAAGATTCAGCAGTTTCCACTTGAAGAGGGGGTTGTTGAGACACTACCGCTGCATCCAATGAATAATGGTGATGATTATCTGATTGGTATTTTCCTGACCGGTGCCTATCAGGAGATTCTGGGTGATCTGCACAATCTGTTTGGCGATACACATGCGGTACATGTGCGTATGGATGGCGATCACTATGAGCTGGAGCAGGTGGTTGAGGGCGAGTCGGTCGCTGAAGTGCTCGACTATGTACAGTTTCATGAAAATGTTCTGACTGACCGCATGCGCAGGCAACTATCACAGGCCAAGTCCAAAGGTCATATTACAGCACGGGAATCTACCGCATTTCTGAACTACTATCGTGAAGGATTGAAGGGTTACACCTATCTTGAGGAGCAGACTCCACTCGGGATTGATTCGCGAATAAAGCCCTGAAAACAGAGCAGTGAAGCTTTTTATCGCAACAGACAGATCATGAGAGACGATCCCGGAAATCTTCATAAGTGAAGCGACGTACCAGCTCAAACGTGTTGTCGCTGTGCCAGATGCCGATATCGGGATGACGCACACCGTTAAACATCGTCGACTTCACCATCGTATAGTGGATCATATCTTCAAAGATCAGGCATGAACCTGTTTCCAACGGGGTATCAAACGAGTAATCGCCAATTACATCACCGGCTAGGCATGAGGTGCCACCCAGGCGATAAGTGTGTGCCTTCTCATCAGCTTCAGCACTACCGGTAATGGTTGGTCGATAAGGCATCTCCAGAACGTCCGGCATATGGGCTGTAGCTGAAATATCGAGGATGGCGACATCGCGTCCATCGGTGGGAACAATATCGAGCACAGATGCGATCAACGGGCCGGTGCGCCAGGCGATGGCACCGCCCGGTTCCAGGTAGACCTTCACCTCCCACTTTTCACGGAAAGCATTGATCCGGTCGATCAGTTTGTCGGTGTCGTAATCCTTGTGAGTCATCAGATGGCCGCCGCCGAAATTGACCCACTTGAGCTCCGGTATCCATGCAGCGAATTTCTCTTCAAATGCATCAATCAAGGCAACAGATGAGTCGGCCATATTTTCACACAGCGCATGGGCATGTAGCCCCTCTATACCGCTTATATCGGCTTGTAAAAGATGCTCAGGACGAATGCCCAGGCGTGAGCCTGCGAAACATGGGTTGTAGATATCTGTTGCAACTTCACTGATGCCTGGATTTACACGCAGTCCACAGGATACTCCTGCCTTCAATGCGGTGCGACCGAACTTCTGCCACTGTGCTACCGAGTTAAAAACAAGGTGATCAGCAAGGGTTGCGATCTCATCGAACTCATCTTCGCGATAGGCCGCCGAATAGATGTGGTTTTCGCCATTGAATTTTTCAGCCGAGAGCTTCAACTCATGGAGTGAACTGGCTGTACAGCCGGGAAGATACTGTTTCACCTGTGGAAACACCGACCACATGGCAAACCCTTTCAGAGCCAGAATAATGGCGCAGTCAGCCTCATCCTGAACGCGCTTAAGCACCTCAAGGTTGGCGATGAGCTTCTCCTCCTCCAGCAGGTAGCAGGGGGAGGGGATTTGATTGATATCGAATGACAACGGATTACTCGGGAAGAGCGTCCACATCGATGTCGGTTTCGATGTCGGTCCATGGCAGGCCGTGTTCATTCAGTGCAGCCATGAACGGATCGGGATCGAACTCTTCCATGTTGTAGACACCCGCCTTCATCCAGTTGCCTTTGATCATCATCATCGCGCCGATCATGGCAGGTACACCGGTGGTGTATGAAACACCCTGAGCATTGGTCTCCTTGTAACACTCCTGATGATCACAGATGTTATAGATATAGCGGGAGGCTGGTTTACCATCTTTGGTGCCTTTCACAATCACACCGATATTGGTCTTGCCGACCGTGCGTGGTCCGAGGGATGCCGGATCAGGCAGCAGTGCTTTGAGAAACTGGATCGGTACAATCTCACGCCCTTCAAACATGATCGGCTCAATTGAGTCCAGGCCGATATTGCGGAACACCTCCAGATGCGTGAGGTAGGCATCGCCGAAGGTCATCCAGAAACGCATCCGCTTCACACCCTTGAGGTTTACCGAGAGCGACTCCATCTCCTCGTGGTAGAGCAGATACATGTTCTTTGGCCCAACCTGATCAAAATCGAACTGCTTTCTGAACTGCATGGGTTTGGTTTCAATCCATTCGCCATTTTCGAAGTAGCGGCCGTTACTGGTCACTTCGCGGATATTGATCTCCGGATTAAAGTTGGTGGCAAAGGCATAGCCGTGATCGCCGCCGTTACAGTCGAGGATATCAACATAATCCATCGTGTCGAAATGGTGCTTCTGCATGTAAGCGGAAAAGACGTTGGTCACGCCCGGATCAAAGCCTGAACCAAGCAGTGCCATCAGGCCTGCCTTCTCAAAACGTTCACGGTAGGCCCACTGCCATTTGTATTCAAATTTCGCCTCATCCAACGGCTCATAGTTGGCGGTATCAAGGTAGTGGACGCCTGTTTCAAGGCATGCATCCATGATGGTCAGATCCTGATAGGGAAGCGCTACATTGATAATCATGAATGGCTGGACCCTGTTAATGAGCTCCACCAGTTCCGGCACTTTATCAGCATCAACTGCAGCGGTATGAATGGTGCGCCCTGTCTTATCACTCACTTCAGATGCAATCTGATCGCATTTTGACTTGGTACGGCTGGCCAGCCAGATGTCGGAAAATATGTCCGGGTTCTGCGCACATTTATGGGTAACAACACGTCCGACGCCACCTGCGCCGATAATAAGAACTCTGCTCATGGTAGAGACCTCTGTCTTTGATGGTATGGCCTTTATGAAAAGGCAGCGGATCATAATATCAGTAATATGATGTAGCCAGAAATTAAGAATGCTCTTTTCCGGGATAAACTGAAAGCGTAAGCTGTTGCCATGTTTGACTACACCAATAGAGAGCTGCATGAGTCTCATGACATTCGCATTATCGGTGCGCCCTTTGATGGCACCGTATCGTTTCGGCCAGGTGCGCGTTTTGGCCCGGCAGCTATTCGTGATGCCTCTGATGGTATTGAGACTTACTCACCCATATTTGATTGCGATCTTGAATCGGTCAGTTATGCCGATGCCGGTGACCTTGAGCTGCCGATGGGCAGTGTTGAGGCGGCCCTGTCGATTATTAAAGAGGCGGTTGAAGATGCACTTGGTGATGGCGCGGTCCCCTTTATTCTAGGTGGTGAACATCTGGTTTCACTGCCTGCAATTGATGCTGTTTATCAGAAGCATCCTGATCTTGTGGTTGTTCAGCTTGATGCTCACGCTGATCAGCGTGAGGAGTATCTGGGTGTAAAACTCTCCCATGCCTGCATCATGCGGCGTGTTTCAGAGTTTCTCGGGCAGGAGCATATCCGCCAGATTGGCGTTCGCTCCGGCACCCGCGATGAATACCGGTTGATGAGAGATTATAATACGCTGACCACGTTCCATGACGATGCACTTACTGAGTTGAGATCATGGATCGGTGATCGGCCTCTCTACCTGACAGTTGATCTCGATGTGTTTGATCCAGCCTCTTTTCCAGGCACCGGAACACCCGAACCGGGCGGCATTGACTGGTGGACCTTCCAGCGTTTTCTCACCTTAATCCAGGACTGCAATATTGTTGGTCTTGATGCCGTAGAGTTGGCTCCGCAATTGGATACAAGCGGTTGTTCTTCCGTACTAGCGACCAAATGCGTGCGCGAAATGCTAATCATCGTATCTATGTGATAAAACGGCGGTCGGGCTATGAGGATGCGGAGATGATTTTCTCAGCTCTGGCAAGATCTTCCGGTGTATCAACACCGATACAGGAGAAGTCGCCACTATTCACGGCAATGGAGTAGCCGTGGTGTAAGATACGAAGCTGCTCCAGTGACTCTACCTGTTCGGTTTCGCAAGGCTCCAGCTCCGGATAGATCAGCAGGAACTCTTTTTTATAAGCATAAAGCCCGACATGTTGCAGCGGGCCGCTATCAACAATACCACCGGGGTTTCTTGGGAACGGGATCGGCGCACGTGAGAAGTAGAGTGCGTGGCCTTTGGCATTGCAGACCACTTTTACAATGTTCGGATCGCTGAAGTCGTCATCACTCTGAATCGGATGCGCCAGTGTTGCCATTGATAGGGTGTGATCGTGGCGGAAAGGTTCGGCCACTGCCCTGATCGCTTCGGGATCAATCAGTGGTTCATCGCCCTGCACGTTGATCACCACATCGCAATCAATCGTCCGCATTGCTTCTGCCAGGCGCTCAGTGCCACTGTTGTGACCGGGATGGGTCATGCAGAGCTCTGCACCATATTCACGGGCTACATCTGCAATACCTTCATGATCGGTGGCTACGTAGACATCACCGACATTGGCCGCTTTGGCGCGCTCGATCACGTGGGCGATCATTGGTTTACCAGCAAGTATCGCTAAAGGTTTGCCAGGAAACCTAGTCGATTCAAATCTTGCTGGAATGCCAATAGCAATCTTCATTAGTAGGCTTCTATTTCATCCCATGTAGCAGTAGCTGTTCCAACTTTTCCTACAACCACGCCAGCCGCGAGGTTGGCGGTCTGAGCTGCTTTCAGCGGATCATCACCGCGGGCGAGACAGGTAGTGAATACTGCGATCACCGTATCGCCTGCACCGGTCACATCATAAACATCACGTGCTGCTGTAGGGATATGGTGGCAGTTGCTGCCATCAAACAGGGTCATGCCCCGCTCGGAGCGGGTGATCAGCGCGTATTTCAGGTTCAGCTTCTCGTGTAACTTGCGTGCAATCGCTTCGACATGTGCATCTTCATTGATCGCATCCATGCCGGCCATTGCGGCGGCTTCAAACAGATTCGGGGTGATCAGTGATGCATTGCTGTAGGCATCGGTGTGTTCGGGTTTGGGATCGATAGCAATAATTTTGTCATCCAGATGCGAGATCAGCTGCTTCAGAAAGGGTGGTGTCAGAACCCCCTTGCCATAGTCGGAGAGGATTACGGCGGTGGCATTTTCCAGTTTTTCAAGAATCATCTGCTCAAGCTCATTCTGCGTGTTTACACTGATCGGATCGGTCCATTCACGATCATAGCGAACCACCTGCTGGTGGCGGGCCACGATACGGGTCTTGATCGCGGTGGGGCGGTTGTTCTTTTTGGTTAGCACGCCGCTGTCGTTACATTCAAGTGTGGCAAGCTGATTGTGAACCCAGCTACCCGGTTCATCGTCTCCGACAACACCGAACATGGCGGAGGGCTCATTCAGGGCATGCAGATTGCGGATCACATTGGATGAGCCACCCAGTCTGCGATCTACCGATTCAACATTCACCACAGGTACGGGTGCTTCAGGCGAAATGCGCGAGACATCGCCCATCACAAACTCGTCAACAATGATGTCACCAATGACTAAGATCATGATTTAAACCTCTTCTCCAGTTCGCTTACAAAATTGTTCGCCTTCAGATACTCATTAGCATACTTGCCGATCTTGCAGATACGGCGGCCAAGGTAACTTGGGCGTAGGTTGTAGCTTAGCCAGTTGTAGCGGTGAATGGCACTGCTGGTTCGCGCCGCATCTGTCGGATCAGCCTTAAAACTGGCTGGAAGATCAACCTTACGGAAGAGAATCTCAATATCAGGGTGCTCCTCCGGCTTGAATTGTTCAACCACCTCGTAGCCACACTTTTTCGCCAGGGCAATCAGTGTGGCTGGGGTGAAGTTGTAGATGTGGGCAAAATGGAAGAGGCGGCCAAACGTGGCAAATGGTGCGCCGATGTTGGGGCACTCGATATAGAGCAGGCCGTTCTCTTTGATCAGGTTGCGCATATGGGTCAGTGCCCGCGTCGGTGAGGAGAAGTGCTCGATTACATGAATGAGCAGAACAACATCCATACCGTCGTCAGCGGTACTCAGGTCATAAAGATTGGTGTTGGCCACTTTGGCATGCAACGTGCCCTGAGTGTAGCTGTTGAAGCCTTCATTGGGCTCAATGCCGGAAGAATCAAAGCCAGCCGCCTCAAAGCTCTTTACCGTGCAGCCGATGCCGGCACCCACCTCGAAAACAGATGCCTCTTTTGGGAGATGGCAGCTCACTTGATTAAGGATACGCTGGCCATTATTCCATGCCCGCATAATGCGGCGTGGTGAAGGGGTGCTTTCACCGTGGTAGTCCTTTCGATAATCCTGAGCGTAGTAGGCGGAAACCTCATCTTCGGTAGGAACAGGAAGGTGCGATACCAGTCCGCAACCTTCGCAGAGGCCGGTAGTCAGAGGTAGATTGCGCCGATCACGTTGTGAAATGATGGTGTACTTGCTGCCGCCGCAGAGATCGCATACCTGAAGGCTATCTGATGAATTCAATACTCTCTCCCTGTGGTGGCGTAAGTTGCGGAGTATAGGCAGAAAAGTTGATTCAATCTATGCAACGGATGCCCTTTTGGATGCATTCAGCCGCCGTTCGGTCACTTCGGTCTTGAGTTGACCGCATGCAGCCGAAATTTCGTCGCCCTTTGACTCCCTGACAACTACCACCAGCGAAGAGTTGTGTAGAATGCTTTGAAACCGGGCAACCGTTATATCATCCGGCCGCTCATAGCCACCTCCAGTAAAAGGGTTAAACGGTAGTAGGTTGACCGTGCAGCCCAGGCCATCAAGCAGATCGCAGAGCCGTTTGGCATCATCGATAGAGTCGTTCACACCTTTGAGCATGACATACTCGATCAACACCCGTTTTTTATCGCTGACAGCAATGTAGTCGCGCACGGCACCCATCAGTTCTGCGATGGGGTATTTGGCATTGACCGGCATGATGGCGGTTCTTACTTCATCCGTGGTGGCATTGAGTGAGACTGCCAGATTACATGGCAGTTTCTCTTCAATCATGCGGTAGATGGCGGGAACAAGTCCTGATGTAGAGAGGGTGACGCGACGAGGGCTGAAAGCGAGCCCCATCGGATCGGTAACGATACGAACGAATTTTGCCACTTCGTCATAATTATGTAGCGGTTCGCCCATGCCCATCAGTACAAGATTACGGATCGCAATATCCGATTTCTCACGCGCCAGCATCACCTGAGCCACCATTTCGGCAGCCGATAGATTGCGGGTAAGACCTGCTGTGGCGGTAAGGCAAAATTTGCAGCCTGCGGCACATCCCACTTGAGTGGAGATACACTGAGTCAGTCGGCCGGGGCCGGGTATAAGCACCGTCTCGATCTCTTTACCATCAGGCATCCGCAGCAGCATCTTGTGCGTGCCGTCGTCGGCGATCTGGCTGGCAATGGAGTCAGTTTTTAGTTCACCAACATGTGAATCGAGATAGTCGTAAAGGCTTTGAGGCAGTTCAGGGATAGCGTGGATGTCTGTGATTCCATGACGAAAAACCCAAGCATTGAGGCGGTCCGCGTGCACCGGTTTAACCTCAGCGTTTTGGCAGAGTTTCACCAGATCCGCATGCTCCATGCCGATCAGGGCCGGGGCGGGGTTATTGGAACGGTTTGTGTGCATGGAAACAGATAAAAGAGGACGGCCCGCTCATGATGGAACAGGGCCGCCTTCGCAGATCAGGTTAAAGGCCGAATTTTGCCTTGTTGGCAGAAACTTCTTCCGGAGTTGGCGGCTCATGATCTTTTACTTCAGCTAGATCGAAGGCATCGCGATCGGTGTCGCAAAGTTCGTTCAGTGCGATGTCGTTTTCAAATACTTCGGGCACATCCTCTTCAGGATAGATCGCTTCCCACGGGCACTCCGGCTCACAAACCGCACAGTCGATGCACTCTTCAGGAGAGATAAATAGCATGTTCGGATGCTCATCCGATACATCTTTTGGCTGATAAAAACAGTCTACCGGACATACGGCAACACAAGCAGAATCGACGCAATCTTTGCAAAGCTGAGTTACTACAAAAGCCATGATGAAACCTCACTAAAATTTATAAGCGCTGCACACTAGCACGGCATTTGCTCAGTCGCTATATGTTGCCTGTGCTGTGGCCACGGCGACACCGTTGTTCACCGGTGCGTTTGCTCGACGAAGTACATCATCCAGTGCGCTCAGGCATTTCAGCACGTTCTCCTTGCGACATGCATGGCCCATCAGTCCAATACGCCAGACCTTGCCAGCCATTGGACCGAGACCTGCACCGATCTCAAGGTTGTAGTCGTTCAGTAGGGTGGCTCTAACTTCAGCGTCATCGACACCTTCAGGAATTGAGACTGCATTCAATTGAGAGAGGCGCTCATCTTCAGGTACGATGAAGTTTAGCCCCATCGCTTCCAGCCCCGCTTTGAGTGCATTGTGATGGTAACTATGGCGCTTCCATGAATTTTCCAGCCCTTCATTTTTGAGCATCACCAGCGCCTCGTGCAGGCCGTAAAGTGCATTGACCGGTGCAGTGTGGTGGTAGGCGCGCTTGGCACCGCCACCCCAGTAACCCATCACAAGATTGAGATCGAGGAACCAGCTCTGCACCTTGGTATCACGACGACGAACCTTTTCCAACGCAGCTTCAGAGAAACTTACAGGTGACAGGCCTGGTGTGCAGGAGAGACATTTTTGAGTGCCGGAGTAGATCGCATCAATCTTCCAATCGTCCACCTGAATCTCCGAGCCGCCGAGTGAGGTGACTGCATCAACAATGGTGAGGCAGTCGTAATTGTGGGCAATCTCCACCAGTGCTTTGGCATTGGAGATCGCGCCGGTTGAGGTCTCTGCATGGACGAAAGCGACTATTTTTGCATCGGGATTGGCTTTCAGAGCATCTTCGAGTTTATCCGCACTGACTGCGCGGCCCCACTCATCTTCAACCATCACAGCCACGCCGCTGCAGCGTTCGACATTCTCTTTCATACGACCGCCGAACACACCGTTCTGGCATACGACTACCTTATCACCCGGCTCAACAAGATTGGCAAAGCAGGTCTCCATGCCCGCTGATCCCGGAGCCGATACCGGCATGGTCAGTTCGTTCTTGGTCTGGAATGCGTACTGAAGCAGTTCCTTCATCTCATCCATCATGCCGACGAATACCGGATCAAGGTGTCCGATGGTCGGGCGCGCCATCGCTTCCAGAATACGCGGATGCACATCGGAAGGGCCGGGGCCCATCAGGGTACGCTGTGGTGGATAGAATGAAGTTGTCATGTTTCTCTCCAGTGGAAATAAATTCGAAGGAAGCAGTTTAGATGTGATTGCCCAAAAGATCAGCCATGAACTGTTTATGGGTTATATAGAACATAAATATCCGACTTCGGCCAAAGCGGTCATTCAGGTTTAGGTATTTTCAGCCAGTAACTCAACCCAGTGGATGGCAGGGATATCCATACCGCCTTCCAGATGGCTCTGGCAACCGATGTTGGCTTCAGCTGTCAGTTTAGGGTTGCCTGAGAGAAGGGTCTTATCTTTATTCTCTCTCGTCTGCAATTCATGCTGCCAGACAGCACGTCTGGCAGCATTTCATTTTCAACCTATTGAAATCACACAAGCCATGTCGCAGAGGTTCTCAATTAGTTTGAATATATCCATTCCTGTCCATTGGAATCAACCCCATAAATGATGGTGCTGTATTGTTCGGTGACAGTTGTTAGTGGTGGATTGACAACCTTCATGTGTGGGTGCGGCGGGGTTGAAACAAGTTGCGTCCATTGATTATTTTCCCAGCTATAAACTTTTCCAGATGAGTCAACGCCCACAGGGCTATCTTCGCAGATGGCGTTTAGCTGAGTAAGTGATTGACCTGATAATTCCTGCCACGGTTGCCAGCACCAGTTTTCAAACTTTGACTGAAATACTTTGCCTGAGCCATCTTCTTTCTGGCTTAGCAGTACATAAAGTACCGGGGTCGTGGTGCCCTTACCTCTGATATAGCCTGAACAAATGTTGCTTAGATGTGCTAATCCCCATGCTACAAAAACCCACTCACCAGTTACACCAAGATCACTGGTGGCCCAGCCATATATATTCTGGACAGCGGTGTTGGCGGGTGACTGATAGCTAGTGCCCAGTACGTATACACCACCATAACCAACCGTGATAGAGGTTGGGGTATCATTAAAGGGTAGCGGCCCCTTGCAATCAAAACCCGACCCATTCCACCTGTAAACGCTATATGGGCCTGGGCCTCCAGCATTGCCTGTTGCTCTGGCAAGAAACCATACTTCAGGCGTAGTGGCTGACCACCAGCAATAGCCGACGCTTAATTGAAGAATTTCCAAATTGCTAAAGATATCTAATGACTCCCAATGAGAGCCGTTAAGTCGTTGTACATTGTTATCATTAGTAATTCTCCATGAGGCACAGGTATTTGCTGATTGCCATGATTTTCCTATCGAAAGTGAGTTTAGTTTTTGTGTTCCATTTTTAGCCCAATAAGCCATGGTATTCCCCTCCAGGTTATGTATTTAATCCTCAATTGAGGCTCTGTTTAGCAGAGTCGCTTAATCCTGCATTGTATGTGGTGTGATTGCATCAGAAGCATCACCTATTCAGGATTAATTTCTTAAGAGTGTGTTATCCATAAATCATCTGTCTATTCCATTAGCCAATAGCTCAACCCAGTGAAGGACAGGAAGATCCATCCCGCCTTTCAGATGGCTCTGGCAGCCGATGTTGGATGTGGCGATCAGTTCAGGGTTACCAGAGAGAAGGGCATTCACCTTGTTCTCCCGCATCAATCCTCCCAGCTCCGGTTGAAGCAGCGAGTAGGTGCCAGCCGAGCCGCAGCAGAGATGGCTGTCCGGAATCGGGGTCAGCTCGAAGCCTGTCGAGGTGAGAATCCCCTCGACGACCCCTTTAAGCTTCTGCCCATGCTGAAGCGTGCAGGGTGGATGAAAGGCGATCCGCTTCGGTTCGCTGATTCGGATTTCATCAAGGCTCTCAGCGACGAGCACCTCGCTGATATCCTTGGACATAGATGAGAGCTGCTCAGCCTTTTCCCGATACTCAGGATCATGGCGCATCAGATAGCCATACTCCTTAATCTCCAGAGCGCAGGCGCTGGCGGTAGAGATGACCGCTTCGGCACCCTCCAAAAGTGGAAGCCATGCATCGATGTTGGCACGGATTCGAGCAAGCCCCGCATCCTTGGCGCCGAGATGATTCTCCACCGCACCACAGCACTGCGCCTGCCCGGTTCGCAAGGTCTCGATTCCCAATCGATCCAGAAGCGTGATCGTGGCGCTATCGATCTCGGGTGAGAGCGATGGCTGCACACAACCTTCGATCAGCAGCACCTTTCTTGCATGACTGTTTTGCACCGAAAACGACGAATTATTGCCTTTTTCAAGTTGTTTTCTCCTGTTTCTGGGTAAAAACGGTCGAAAAACCCTCAATAATGAGACAAGAATAGAGAATCGAGCCCTGTGCGGAAGCAGGCTTAGTAGCAGTTTCCGCACCACTCTCTGACCAAGCGGTCTTCCAGCCTTCTCCTCGGCCAGTGATTTACCGATCTGCGCCAGATGCATGTAGGCGACACCGGAGGGGCAGGTCGTTTCACATGAGCTGCATCCCAGGCAGCGATCCAGATGCTCAAGCGTCTTCTCGGAGGCGTGATTGTTCTCAAGCATCTCCTTGATGAGATAAATCCTGCCGCGTGGCCCATCCAGCTCATCACCCAGTAGCTGGTAGGTGGGGCAGGTGGCGGTGCAGAAACCGCAGTGTACACAGTTGCGCAGGATGCCATCCGCCTCTTTGCCTGCTTCAGTTTCAAGTACCTCAGAAGTAAGTTTGGTTTGCATCAGAGGTTCCCGTACATTCGGCCCGGATTGAGAATGGCGGCCGGATCGAATGCAGTTTTAAGATTGTTGTGAATTTTCATCAGCGAGGGGTTCAGTGGCGCAAAGACCTCCCCATCCTGATCGCCATTCCTGAACAGGGTGGCATAACCACCGGCCTCTGCTGCGATCTGCTGAACCTTTTCAAAACTCTTTTCGCTCTTTAGCCATCTCTGGGCGCCGCCCCAGCCGATGAACCAGTCGGAATCATTTCCATCTTCAATATGGGGAGCAGCCTGCGGAACAGAGAGGCGATAGAGCGGACGAGGATCGTCAAAGTAAGAAAGCCCATGTTCACGTAGCGACTTCCAGAAGTTGAGGCCATCATCGAACAGCTCACCACCAATCTCATTGCGGCTCTTCTCCACCGAGGAGGGAGTGCCGCAGATTCTGAAATAGGTGCGCTTGCCATCATTCGCCATCGCGGTGACCGGGAGTGGGGTACCTGCCCAGCGGCTCATCGTTTCAATCGAGCTGGACAGACCCTCTTCAATCACAATCGTCACCTCAGCCAGCCGGTGGGGCAGCACTTTCAGTGAAACATCGAGCAGCACGCCGAGTGTGCCAAGTGAGCCAGCCATGAGTCGTGACACATCGAAGCCGGCCACGTTCTTCATCACCTCGCCACCGAACTGCATGATCTCTCCCTTGCCGTTGAGAATCGTGCAGCCGAGAATAAAGTCGCGGCATGAGCCTGCATAGGGGCGTCTTGGGCCGGAGAAGTTACACGCCACGGTTCCACCAAGGGTTGCGTCTTCACCGAAGTAAGGGGGATCAAACGGCAATCGCTGGCGATGGATATCAAGTGCATCTGTAATCTCAGAGAGCTTTGTTCCGGCACGGGCCGTGATTACCAGTTCGCTTGGTTGATGGCTGGTGATGCCACTGTGCTCGCCGATGTTGAGCGGCTCACCTGTCGGGGTGCGTCCATACCACGATTTGGTGTTGCCGCCGATGATGTTGAGAGCGGCTTTGGACTCAAATGCTTCTTTAATCTGTTGTTGAATATTGAGTGTCATATCAGACATGACAAAATCTCTCTGTTCTTTCTTGCTTGCCCAAGAAAGAACCAAAGAAAGGCACCCGCGGGCATGCATGCTTATCCTCGATCACCCGGCCAAAACAGGCACAAAATAAAACACGAATTTCGTGCTGATCTGTTTTGGTCTCGGCTGCTCTCGGCATGCCTGCAAGCGGTGTGAAGAAAGCGAAGCCCATCAGAAGCGCTCCAGCTCAGGGTGAGGCAGCTGGCCGTTATGCACATGCATGCGGCCTAATTCAGCACAGCGATGCAGTGTCGGAACCGCCTTGCCGGGATTAAGAAGTCTGTCGGGATCGAATGCATCCTTAATGGCAAAAAACTGTTCAAGCTCAAACTTTCCGAACTGGAAACACATCGAGTCCAGCTTCTCTGTGCCGACACCGTGCTCTCCGGTGATCGTGCCGCCGACCTCAACACAGAGCTTAAGAATCTTTTCACCAAACTCTTCGGTCTGCTCAAGCTCTCCCGGTTTGTTGGCATCATACAGGATCAATGGGTGCATATTCCCGTCACCAGCATGGAAGACATTGGCCACAGGAAGCCCATACTCCTTAGACCAGCTGGCGATCTGTTTTAATACTTTCGGAAGTGCCGATTTGGGGATGGTGCCATCCATGCAGTAGTAGTCGGGTGCGAGCCTTCCAACCGCCGGAAAGGCTGCTTTGCGCCCGGCCCAGAAATTGAGTCTTTCCGCTTTATTTTTTGAGGTGCGAATCTCGGTTGCTCCGGCCTGTTTCAATATCTCTTCAACGCTTCCGGTGTGGTCGGTTACCCCTTCGATAGTGCCATCAAGTTCACAGAGGAGAATCGCCTCCACCGCAGGATAGCCGACGTTGGCAAACGCTTCGGCAGCCTCAATGGCGAGCCGGTCCATCATCTCAAGGCCAGCCGGAACGATGCCAGCGGCAATAATGTCGGCGACACCCTGGCCTGCCTTTTCGACATCATTAAAAGCGGCCAGTACCACCTGCGCGATCTCAGGCTTGGGCAGTAGCTTAACGGTGACTTCAACTACAACACCAAGCAGACCTTCCGAGCCGTGCATCAAGGCAAGTAGATCATAGCCGGGCGTGTCGAGCGTCTCCCCACCCAGCTCAATGATCTCACCCTCTATGGTCAGGAATTTGATGCCGAGCACATTGTGAACGGTGAGGCCATATTTCAGGCAGTGAACACCGCCTGAGTTCTCAGCGACGTTTCCGCCAATCGTACAGGCGATCTGGGAAGATGGATCAGGAGCGTAGTAAAGACCCAGATGATCAACGGCCTCAGAAATTGCGAGATTGCGCACACCGGGCTGAACAACTGCTGATCGGTTCTCCTTATCGATGTTCAGAACCCGGTTGAATCTGGCAAGGGATAGAACGACACTGTTCTCAAGCGGCATAGCACCACCGGAGAGGCCGGTACCTGCGCCTCTGGCGATGACGGGAATGCGATTCTGTTTGCAATATTTGAGGATATTCATGGCTTCTTCAACCGTTTTCGGAAGTGCCACCATGGCCGGTTTCTGTCTGTATACGGAGAGTCCATCGCACTCATACGGAGCGAGCTTTTCCTGTGATGTGAGCAGGGAGTCGGAGTCGATCAGGCGAGCCATTTCAGTCGCGCACTTTTGCCAATTTATCGTTGGTTTCACCCCTGTTTTGGACATATCAATAAGATGCAGTTCCCAAGGCTCTGAGTCCACCCTGTTCATTGTAGGGGATTGCCTCTCTGGAATGCAGTGAAAAGTAAAATGGGCATAGACGCTCTTTTCAAATCCCTGTTAGTCTCACGCCATGCGCTTTTCGCCCTTTGTACACCTGCACAATCACTCTGATTTCTCTCTTCTCTCCGGCGCCATGACGCTGCAGGGAATGCTCGATCGTGCAGTTGAGATGCGCCAGCCTGCACTGGCTATTACCGATTATGGCAATCTGTTTGGTGCGATTGAATTTTACTCCAAGGCGATGCGCCTGGGAATCAAGCCAATCCTTGGTTGTGAGTTTTACCTTTGCGACGATTACACCAAGCGAGTTAGCGAAGGCCCGCGTGCTCCCCGTTATCCGCAGATTGTACTGCTGGCACGTAACAATCATGGTTGGCAGAATCTAATGAAGCTGACGTCGATCGGTTATCTGGAAGGCTTCTACTATAAACCACGTATTGATAAGAAACTGTTACGCGAGCTTGGAACCGGGCTGATCGCGCTCTCATCCGGCTGGAACGGAGAGATTGAACAACTACTGCAGAAAGGAAATGTGCAGGGGGCACGCAATGTGGCCAGAGAGTATAAAGAGATATTTCATGGCGATGGTTTTTTTATTGAGCTGCAGCGGCATGGATCGGCTGCGCAGGAAGATATCAATCGTCAGTTGATCGAGCTGGCTCATGAACTTGATATTCCTCTGGTGGCTGCCAATGGTGCTCACTTTTTGAATCGGGAAGATTTCCAAGCCTTTGAGGCGATGCTGGCGCTGCAGCAGAATCGAACCGTTCATGATGATGTCTCCGGCCATTTTACACCCGAATGTTATTTGAAATCCTATGAGGAGATGGAGAGGCTTTTCGAGGATGTGCCAGAGGCACTGAAAAATACCCTCCATATCGCTAATCGCTGCAATGTGGATTTGAGATTTGGAAATTATCAACTACCGGACTTCCAGGCGCCGGAAGGTATGGAGCTGAAGGAGTATATCCGTGATCTCTCCCAGCGAGGATTGGATGGTCGATGGGATGCGATTGTGGCACATCGACCTGAAGCTGTGCGTAAAGAGTACGATGATCGGCTGGTTTTTGAGCTTGATGTGATCGAAAAGATGGGATTCCCCGGCTACTTCCTGATCGTATCAGATTTCATCATGTGGGCGAAAAAGCAGGGTATTCCAGTCGGGCCAGGTCGAGGATCGGGAGCCGGCTCGCTGGTTGCGTATGTGCTCGGTATTACCAATCTTGATCCGATCAAATACGGACTTCTGTTTGAGCGATTCCTTAACCCGGAACGTATCTCCATGCCCGATTTTGATATCGACTTCTGTATGAGCCGTCGTGAAGAGGTGATTCGTTATGTCACCGAGAAATATGGCGAAGATAAAGTAGCGCAGATTATCACCTACGGTTCAATGAAGGCGAAGGCGGTGATTCGTGATATGGGCCGGGTACTGGGTATGGATCTCGGGCAGGTCAACACCATCGCCAAGCTGATTCCTAATGATCTGAAGATGACGCTTGAGAAGGCGCTAATTGAAGAGCCGCGGCTGGCTAAAATGATTAAGGATGATGATGAGGTGGCACGCCTTTTCGAGCTTGGCCAACGGCTTGAGGGGATGCATCGAAACGCCGGCACGCATGCGGCGGGTGTGATCATTGGCCGTGATCCACTGGTTGAGACTGCACCCCTGTTTAAGGTTTCCGGTGGCGAGGGTCAGGTGGTGCAGTGGGATATGGGCAACTCCGAGAAAGTGGGGCTGGTGAAGTTCGACTTTCTTGGCCTGAAAACACTCACGGTGATTGATCTGGCCTGCAAGCTGATCCGAAAAGAAGAGAGGCATGATGCCTTTGATATTGAGACGATTCCGCTGGATGATGTTGATACCTTCAAACTGATGCAGCGTGGTCAGACAGCTGCGGTGTTCCAGGTGGAATCATCGGGCATGCGTGATCTGCTGACGCGCCTGAAACCCGACTGCTTCGAAGATGTGATTGCGCTGGTGGCACTCTATCGTCCCGGGCCACTTGAATCCGGCATGGTGGATACCTTTATCGAGTGTAAACACGGGCGTCAGGAGATTGTCTATCAGGTGCCTCAGCTGAAGTCGATTCTGGAAGAGACCAATGGTGTGATTCTCTATCAGGAGCAGGTGATGCAGATCGCCCAGGTGCTGGCCGGTTATACGCTGGGTCAGGCGGATATGCTGCGTCGTGCGATGGGTAAGAAGAAGCCCGAAGAGATGGCCGAGCAGCGGAAAATTTTCATGGAGGGTGCAGGGAAGAAAAAGGTGCCCGCCGACAGGGCCGAGCAGATCTTTGATCTGATGGAGAAGTTTGCCGGTTACGGATTCAATAAATCCCACTCGGCTGCCTATGCCTTGATCTCTTATCAGACCGCTTATCTCAAAACCCATTTTCCACAGGCATTTATGGCTGCAACGCTATCCTGTGATATGGGGACAACCGATAAAGTGGCGGCTCTGATCAACGATTGCCAAAGTATGGATATCGTGGTGCTGCCACCCGATGTCAATGCATCAAGCTGGGAGTTTGTGCCCGAAGGGCACGCCATTCGATACGGCCTTGGTGCCATTAAAGGAGTCGGTGAAGCGGCTATTCGAGCTGTGGTAGAGACTCGTGAGAAGAGTGGTGCCTTTACAACCTTTGAAGATATGATCCTTAGGGTACCTGATCGCACCATGAACAAGCGGATATGTGAGGCGCTGATCAAGGCTGGTGCGATGCAGGCTGTTATTCCCCATGTTCATGCCGGGCTTGAGGGGTTAACTGAGGCCCTTGATGAAGCAAATCGCAGACGAAAAGAGCATTTGAGTCAGCAGTCCGCCCTGTTTTCTGTAGCGGAACCGAGCGGTGATGGTTATGACCTTTTTCCAAATCTGGATGGCTGGAGTCAGGGCGAGTGCCTGCAGGCAGAGCGTGAAGTGCTTGGGTTCTACCTGACTGGTCATCCGCTGGAGGAACACCTGGCCAATACCAGTGGCCTTGGTGATCTGAATCTGAGTCAGTTGAGTGACGTGGCCGATCAATCGAATGTGGTGATTCCTGTTGGTGTGAGTTCGATTAGAGAACATAAGGGCGCTCGCGGTACCATGGCATTTATCCAGGTGGAGGATCTCTTCGGAAGGGCGGAGGCGATCTGCTTTGCCAAGCTCTATGAAAGTAGTCGTGAAATCTGGCAATCGGATCAGCCGCTGCTGCTGGTGGCGCGTGTGGATGCATCCAAAGATGAACCAACTTTGCTTGTTGAGGCGGTAACGTCACTGGAGGAGGTTTTCCCTTCGCTGGTCGCAAGGGTTCGCATTGAAAGCAGTAGTATTGCCTGGGATGAGTCGACTATTTCTGAAATTGAGGGATTAAGTAAGGAGAAGCCCGGGGATGTCCGGTTTCAGTTTCATGTACGTCTTGCTGATGGCAGCATTGCCGAGTTGGAGTCAAAACCGTTACTGTGTTGGGATCATGATGTAGAGTCATGGTTGAAAGAGCGTTTCGGATCGGAATCGGTGCATATTCAGTGCCGACCGTGGAAGCCGGAAATCAAAAATGGCGGTGGTGGAAGGCGCTGGCAGGGTGGGAGTTGATTGATACGGCCTCGGGCATCCATGCCTCTTGGCCTTTGAAGCAATACAAATTATGTGAAATTTGCATTGCTTGCTAAAGTTGCACATCCGTGTGCGAAAGGGAGTCGTTAAAAAATTCCCATACCCCACAGGAAGTGGGGCGAGCGAATATCATAAGCTCGTAAGCGTAGGCGGACATGTGCCGCCGTAGCGTTATAAAGCAAAAGGCAGGAGCCTTTTGCGGAAGGAGATCACAATGGCCAGTTATCTTGAGTTTGAGCGTCCGATAGCCGAACTAACCGAAAAAATTGATGAGTTGTCACAGATGGGTGGCGATTCTGAAGTGAATATTGCTGAAGAGGTGGAACGTCTGAGTAACAAGCGTGATAAGCTTGTTGAACAGACCTATGCGAAGGCAAGCCGTGGGCAGTTGGCCCAGCTTTCCAGACATCCGGATCGGCCAAACTTTCTTGATTACGTGCCATTGATTTTTGATGATTTTCAGGAGTTGCATGGTGATCGTGCATTTGCCGATGATGCAGCAATCGTTGGCGGAGTCGCCAAGTTCGGTGAACACTCGGTAGTGATCGTAGGGCATCAAAAGGGGCGTGATACTAAAGAGAAGTTGAAACGTAATTTTGGTATGGCCAGACCCGAAGGTTATCGTAAGGCGCTGCGTTTGTTTAAGCTGGCAGAGCGTTTTGATATGCCGGTGATGACTTTTATTGATACCGCTGGTGCATGGCCGGGTATTGATGCCGAAGAGCGCGGACAGAGTGAGGCGATTGCGCGTAACCTGATGGATCTTGCCGTACTTAAGGTGCCGGTGATCTGTACCGTGATTGGTGAAGGTGGATCGGGTGGCGCTCTGGCGATTGGTGTTGGAGACAGGCTCTTTATGCAGCAATTGACAATTTATTCGGTCATTTCTCCGGAAGGGTGCGCTGCTATTCTCTGGCGTGATCGTGCATTTGCGGATCAGGCTGCCGAGTCGCTTAAGCCAACAGCTAATGATCTGAAAGAGCTTGGTCTGATTGATGAGATTATTCCTGAACCGGCTGAAGGTGCTCATCGTAATCTTGAAGCTGCTGCTGATATGATGGCTGAGGCATTGAACAGAGCACTTCGTGAAGTGCTCAATATCCCTTTGACAGAACTGTTGAAGCAGCGTGAAGCGCGGCTGCGCCAGTTGGGCGCTTTTAGCGAGGGGTGATTGTTTGATACGGCTTGGGGCTTCCTGCCCTTAGCCTTGATCGTATTTGGAAATTACGATTTCCAGATGCTTGCTAAAGCCATCCATCCTTGGACGGATGGTGTTAGTTACTAGCTCCTTGCTCTAATGGTGCATGTTTGTATGCTTCGCCGTCTTCTGTCGGAGACGACAGTAGTGGAGAGATGTCTGAGTGGTTGAAGGAGCACGCCTGGAAAGCGTGTGTACTCGTAAGGGTACCGAGGGTTCGAATCCCTCTCTCTCCGCCAGTTTGATTGATACGGTCTTGGAGCATCCTGCCCTCGACCTTAGGTGCAATCCAAAACGTAGTTTCGGATTGCTTACTAAAGCCACTCGTCCATGAGTGGAGCTGTATCATTACAGTTTTCCGCATGCTTTTAGCCTGCGGATACCCCGTGTCGCCCGGGCTGGGCCCCGCACGGCAGGTTCTCGTGAACCCCGTCAGATCCGGAAGGAAGCAGCGGCAGCGAGACACCAGCGCGTTGCGGATCTGTCCGGCTCGGGTGGCGCTAATTGCTTGATCCACCAAAGGCTTTCTGCCTTTGGCTTGGGCCATAAATCAAAAATGTGAGTTTGATTTATTCGTTGAAGCCGACCGTCCATGGTCGGAAGTAGAGCTTTGAGCATAGAAAATCTCGCATTAAATAGTAAATCCCTGATACAGTTAAGCACATGGTTTTGGATCGCTATATACTTCGTCTCTGGGCTACCCCTTTTCTGGGATTTCTCTTTATAGTGACTGGAGTACTGCTCATGGGACGTGCTCTTAAGCTGCTTGGTATGTTTGCAGATAAGGGTGTTGAGTGGAGTATCATGGCAACGATGCTGATGGCGATTATTCCTTACTTTCTGGTGATCACAGTTCCGATTGCTTTCTTTTTTTCTCTCCAGGGGATGCTGCTAAAACTCTATCAGAGCAGTGAGATGGATGCATTTCGGGCATCGGGTATCTCCTACGTTCGGCTTCTTCGTCCTGTTATTGCAGCAGCACTTCTTATCTGGCTGCTACTGACCATGACATCACTCTTCTGGATGCCAGAAGGACAAAAATCATTTCAGGGACTGCTACTGGCTATCCAGAAAGCCAAGCCGACACCGGGTTTTGACCCTCAACGTTTTAATCATCAACTCGAAGATTTTACCATATACGTGGATGGTGAGAACGATAAAGGAGAACTGCAGGGTTTTATGTTGGAGGATCGTCGATATGGATCGTCGGTTGTTTATATTTCCGAGTGGGCTGAGATTGATAAAAGCGGTGGAAGTCTGAGTTTTACACTGCATCACGGAACACGCCTTGAAGGCTCCATGGGAAATTTGCGATCACTCTCTTTTGAGCGATATCAGGTTTCGTTGAATCTCGGTAAGCTGGGGCTGTTGAAAGTGCCCGTATGGGGTACACGTGTCTTTGAGATGAATGCTTCGGAGCTTTGGAATGCTGCTTTTCAGGCAAAGCGGGTGGATGCCATTGCGGAGCTAAATCGAAGACTGCTGTTACCAACCACGGTGTTGGTGTTGATGTTGTTTTGCCTTCCGCTCTCTTTTGCGCCAAAGCGATCAGGAAAGGCGGGAAGCTATATTTTTGGAACGGCTCTTCTTCTGCTGATTTACAATTCTCAAATACTTCTTCAACAGCAGGTACATAGCGGTCATTTCCCATGGTGGAGTATGTGGCTCGGGCAACTGCTGTTTTTTGCGTTGGCCTTATGGGCCTTTCGAAGGGCGTGCCAGGATCGCCTGCCATCACTACTTCTGTTTGTTGAAGGACTGATGTCCATTGTTCATCAGAAGGTTCTGCTGTTTATTGGGCGGCGTTCAGATATACATCGAACTTAATCTGGAAGTTTAAACATCGCATAAAGGCCTTTTCTCCAGTGTGGGACAATATCTCGTAGATATGATGCCGTGTTGGCAAAACGGGATTTCATTTTCCAGTTGCGTGGTGAGTAGTAGCCACTGGCAACGACCTCTAGTTTAAAATAAGACGCGATATCATGAAAATCCTGCATGGCGTATTCATGATTGTGCCGGTCATAATAGGGGATACCATCAGTGATCGACGGCTCCTGCTCAAGATAGTGTTTTTTCAGATCCCAATGGATGCTTTTTCCCCGAATTAGTCGGGAGACATTTCTAAATGCTGCAATGTTTGGAGCATCAATAATGATATAGCCACCGGGTTTGGTGATTCGAAGCATCTCCTCCAGTGGTTTGCGAGGGGAGTAGGTGAAGTGCTCAATGGTTTGCGAGAGAACAACTGCATCAAATTCATGGTCAGGAAATGGTGCGGCTTCAGCTTCCAGATGCCAGCGCTTGTATTCAATTCCCAGTGGTTCATAGAGTTGATCACCTTCGTAGATATCCGATGCGAAAGCCTGAAAGCCAGCTGTTTTCAGTACGGCGGGCTGAATACCATATCCGGCACCAGCATCCAGTATGAATGCATCACTGTGCAGATGGTTTGAGAGCTGTTGAAGAAGCATGGCGAAACGATCCCGGCTTCCCCAGAAATATTTGTCGACCTCTTCAACATTGGGGCAGTAGCGCTGCACCCAGTCTTCTGCGCTCTCCTCTGTTTCATGTGCAAGAAGCGGACGCAACTGTTCCCAGGCCGTATTGGTGATCTCTCTGGCTCGTTTTTTATCCATTCTTATCATCCTTGTTTACCGTGGTCAGGCCCGTAGCGAGAAGGAGGGTTGCGTATACGCTACTGTAATACTCTTCGAGACTTGGGGCACTTAAACCATGAACAGCTATGCCGACTGCCGATAGTGCAATCAGGCTGCTATAGCTTTCTCTGTTCCAATCTGTGCGAACACCCAGCTTGAACCATTGCCATAGAAGCAGGATGAGTAAGAGCAGGCCTGTCGGGCCCCAGCGTGCCAGATCCAGAAGATACATCTGGTGTGGATGTGCAGGAGAGGCTCCTTCATATTTCAATTCAGGTTTTAATACTAAAATTTCCTGAGCCACGTTTGAAAACCCTCCGGTGCCAACACCAAAAAACGGGTTTTGTTGCCAACCTTCCCAAGCAGCATACCAGAGCGACCATCTTGCCTCGGCATTCTGAAAGTCCCCCTGCTGGACGGAATTAATGCTATCTGCAGTCCACTGCAACCGCTCTTTGGCAGGCCCTAATGCAACAACTGTGATGATGGCTGTCAGTACTGCAGCAGCAGAGAGGAGTAGATGCCAGTGAACTCGGTTAAGCCAGAGCTTCCAGGTGATGAGGATGAGTACGGCAAGAACAACGAGATAACCACTTCGACCCTGAGCCATAAAGACCATGGAGATTGAGATACCTGCTGTGATCCAGGCAAGATAACGGTGATTACCTTTTCTCTGCCAGCCCCACTGAATCAGCCAGGCACTCCAGATGCCGTATAGTAGGCCAAATCCTATATGCCCAATCAACCCGGCTGGATCATTGCTGCTGGAGCCCCCAGGCGGTTGAACAGGAAGTGGAACTCCAAATGCTTGAGAAATAGAGAGCATCAGGTGCAGCCCCAGTCCAATAGAGAGGCACAAGAGAAAACGATCTCGCCATACTTTCCTGTCGAGGGTGATGATTATCAGCGGGAGTAGTAGCCAGGACCACTGTTTACTGATGATAACGGCTCCGCGAGCCATATCGGAACTCCAGAGTAGTCCAATGATCATCAGAGAAAAATAGGCGATCAGAATGATTGTGAAAGCTTTGGCTTTGTGGAAAACGGACTTTGCACCTTGCCACCAGTAACCGGTAATAATCGCAATACCAAGAGATAGCCCTAGCAGAATATTACTCACAGCAATGGAGAAGGGGAGGATGAGAGCGGTAGTGCAGAGAAGGTAAGGCAGAATTGCTTCACTCTTCTCTCGCCATGTTTGAAGATCGGAGTGCGGCATCAGATGCTGGGTGGCTGATTCCAGTGATTTTGTTTCATGGTTCGTTTGGCATAGCGGTAGAAGGTTCCTTCAAAGTTACCCAGTGCAAGTACGAACCCGGCCCAGCCATCAAGAAATCCGAGTTTAATGAAATAGATTCGAATAAAGGCCCAGATACCGTGCGCAAGTGCTCTCCCCATACCGCCGGGCTTGGCATTACGCTCCAGCTTTTTGGCTCCGAGAGTGGAGTAGCGTTGCATTTTATGCACCACCTGTTCCAGATTCATAAAAGGAATCTGCCAGATGTCCTGTTTGAAATAACCCACCTTTCCATGAATCTCATATGACTCATGAACCTCTTCCTGATTATCAAAGACGATAGCACCCTTTCGGAATAGTTGTGGCTGTCGATAGTCAGGATACCAGCCACTATGTTTGATCCAGCGGCCCATAAACCAGTTTCTTCGAGGTACAAAATAGGCATCAGCCTTTGGATTCTCCAGCTCCTGTTTCATTTCCGCTAATGATTCCGGTGTACAGCGCTCATCAGCATCAAGGCTGAAGATCCAGTCAAATGAGCAGGCTGCAATGGCGTCATTGCGAATCTGGCCAAATGCTTTGAATGGGATGTTTACGACTTTGGCACCAAGCTCTTCAGCAATTTTGGCGGTATCATCGGTGCTAAATGAGTCGGCTACGATAATTTCATCAGCCCATTGAACGCTTCTGATCGCAGCTTCAATTTTATCGGCTTCATTAAAGGTTAGAATGTATGCTGATACTTTCGTTGTCATGATGATCCTTGTAACTCTTTAAGACCTTTCACTGCTTCTATGCGTTTGTGTTTCAGACACGCTGCCAGCAGATGATCGTTCCTGTTCAGTTGGCTACGCGCTTCTTCTCTGTGCCATAGATGCAATACTGGCATGCCGCGAAGGTCTAGGCGATAGATGCCTGCATGAAACATGCGGGCAATAAGGTCTGAGTCTTCACGCCCCCATCCTTCATAACTCTCATCAAAGCCGTTAACCAGATGGAGACCATCCAGCCAGCAGGAGATGTGACAGCCACGAATACCTTTGAGTTTTTGATTAGACCTTCCCAGATGAGGAGGCATAGTGATGGGGAGAATACGATTGATGTTGTTATTCAGACGGTGTGAAAACCACTCAGTAAAAGTTGCATCACTATTAAGCTCCGCATCGTTTTTACAAACCGATTCAGTCCACGCATGAGAGAGCAGAACTCTTCCACCGCTAATTAGATGCCCCTGCCTGGCTAACCTTCTATGGGTCTCTATCATCCGGGGTAGTGGTACACAGTCCCCATCAGTCAGAAGCACATAAGGTTCTTTGATTTGTTCAATGGTGAGGTTGTGAATTCTGGCTTTGCGAAAGCCACGGTCTTCATGCCAGATATGGTTGATTGGAACAGGAGAGTTGGCCTGATAGCTGGCGATTAGATCTCTTGTCTCTTTGCCGGAGCCATCGTCAGCGATATAGATGGAAAAACCGAGATCGCTCTGTTTACGATACCCATCAAGCACCAGCTGTAGAAAAGCAGGTGAGTTATAAGTCGAGATTACAACAGCAATCCCGGGTCGGTTCACGCGTTATCCGGCTTGCGCAGAATGACGAACATATCGTGCCCCTTGTTAAACCAACGGGCAGGTAGAGCCATTAGCTCTGCAAAGAGTTTTTTTGATCGGTATAAGATGGCTGGTTCACTGTTTCGTTCTGCAAGGCAGACACGTTTGGCCTGAATACCTTCAACCAGAAAGTCTGTTTTCTCTGCCATTAGACGAATACTTGCGGGGGTAAAAAAACTGATGTGACCACCATGACTATCAATAGAGAAATACTCCCACTTTGGCCCCAGTGCAGTGACTGTCCATGAATCTACGTTACCCGTGCCAATCAGAAACAGGCCTCCTGGTTTTAAAATCCGATGGGCTTCACGAACCAGAGATAGGGGATCGGTCAGATGCTCAATCACCTCGTAGAGGGTGATAATATCAAAGCTATTGTCTGGGAAGTTTGCTTCATGAAGGAGGCCGTTGAAGATTTCAAAACCGGCATTCTGTGCAGTTGCTGCAGCTTGTGTTGCAGGTTCCACACCTGTGACTCTATAGCCGAGGTCAGAAGCAACATGAAGTAGTGAGCCGCTGGAACAGCCAACATCAAGTAGTTTCAGTTCGCTGGTCGGTTTTCCGAGAAGGGTCGCAGCCTGATGCAGATTTGACCCGACCCGGTCATGCAGTCGTTTAGCATCGCGTTCGGATGGAAGCGTTCCCTCAGGAACATCAAACTCCTGCATGGATGCCTCAAAACGGGAAGCTGTGCAGGCACTGAGTAGTTGGCCACAGGATGGACAGCGTTTCAACTTCCCTTCAGGAAGCTGGAGTGAAGTGGTTGCAAGGCTGCTTTCACACCCCAGTGGGCAGACTTCAAATAGTGGTGATTCATTCATTCGGAGTTACTCCATCCATATGGTTCTTCACAAGATTCCAGATTCGCTCAAACTCTAAACTATCCAGGCAGGCACTGTAACTTTGTCTGTGCTTCTCACAACCTTCAAGCTGACATGGCACACAATCCTGAGACCCTTGAACCAGCATTATATTATCGACTGTTTGCACGCCATTAGTCGATGATGGCTGATACGGGCTGCTGCCTTCGAAACCATTAACCCATGGACCCCATATCTGTGGGTTGGTTGGGCCAAAGATAGCAATGGTTGAAACCCCGGTGCTGGCTGCCAGGTGTGTGTTGGCAGTATCAAGGCCGACGTAAAGTTTTGCATGAGCAGAAAGCGCGGCCAGCTGTCTCCAGTTGAATTCGCCTGCAAAAACCTGAATTGAATCCTCCGGGATCACACGGGCTATGTTTTCAGCCAGCACCTGCTCACCGGGAGCAGCAGTGATTACAATGTTCATTCCCTCATTGTGAATAGCTCTGATCAGTTGCTGCCACTTCTCATCGGACCAGAGTTTATAGGGCCAGCGGGCAAAAGGGTGCAGGTGAATGTAGGGGGTGTTGATATCCCATTTTAAAGTGTTGGTGAGGCTGTTCAGATCACTAACACTCCATTTGATTCCAACATCCCGGTGAGGGGTAAGACCTGCCATCTCCTGAAGTTTCAGGGCGTAGTTTACAACATGAGCCTCCGGGTCGTATCCAAACCAGCTACTGCTCATCATACGCTTCCATGCATCCTGATTACGGGTGGGTAGTAGTGCATACGTTTTTTTTGCTGCGGCAAGCGAGACAAGCATCGGCCTGTCAGAGCCGGTCAATACACAGGCAATATCATATTTTTTCCACAGTTTTCGGGTTGTCTGGCAGACAGAATGGATATCTGTTTCAAGTGAGTAGATATGTTTGGCAAAGCTCTGCCCTTCGATGATGGCCCCCGTTCCAGGTGCCACCAGCCAGTCCACTTCATAGCCGGACTCTTCAAGTGATTTGGCTAGTGGCGTTGCCAGCAGAACGTCGCCCAGATAGCGACAGACAACAACGAGCGCACGCATGGGGTTCCTGTTTAATTCCGTAGCAGGTAGATCGCAATAAACAGAACTATGCCTGCAACCATCGATACGGCATTGCCCAGTTCACGATGTTTTTTGACCAGACTCCATGAGAAATTCCCTTCTGCTGGGTACGATGTCCATTTCGGCCAGAACAGAGGTACGACTTCTGCCCACTTCTTAAAGGTTTCACCAAACAGATCCTGCATATAAGCCGCTTCATTTTTCAATGCGGGTCGATAGATGGCAGTGAATGCCAGAATTCCCAAAAGTGCAGCCCATGGGTTGGCTGCCATGACGCAAAAACCTGTAAAGATTACGCTATTGAAGAAGTAAAGGGGGTTGCGAGTAAACCGATAGGGGCCAGCCGTTGCCAGCGCAGCATTTTTATCAATGTAACCTGATGCCCAGGTTCGGCCTGCTTCACCAAGCAAAACAATGATGCCACCGATGCAGAGTGTGACTGGTGTGGGTGCAGCAAATAGCAGTAGCAAAATAATGACAGGAGCAGTTGCCCAGATTCGATGGCCAAAGCACCACGCTTCAAACTTGGCATACCAGTTCATTGTTTTAGTTGATTCGGGACTCACATCGACTCCTTACGAAATTCGGCAATGATTTCACGGATGGGGAAGAATTTCGAGAACGAGCGTTCAAAACGCTCTTGTCCCAGTAGTGCTTTCAACACCCGTGATGGCAGGGTGGAACAGCGAAGATCCATTGAGATCATTGAAAAACGGCATTTATAATAGACGGTTGCGCCTTCCCATGTGAACTGACTCAAAGCGTGGGAACCAAAATGGTGGTAATGGGTTGGATCTCCCCAACTTGTCCAGTGTGTGTAGTGGGGTGTCTTTACTTTCAATGTTCCGCCGACTTCAAGAACCCGCCAGCACTCCTCCATGAGGCGAACAGGGCTTCGTACATGTTCGATAACATGACTGCATTCGACGTGCTCAAAGCTCTCATCAGCAAAAGGGAAATAACCATGTTCAAAATCGGCCAGTACATCAGCTTGAGAGTCAGGGTGGTGATCCAGCCCGATTGCACCCTCAATTTTGTTTGGTCCACAACCAATGTCGAGTGTTTTCATGCTGAGGTGCCATCTTGATAGATCACGAGACTGGTGCCACGAACGTGTTGAAGTAACATGTTCGAGTTCTCCTGAAGCTCTTCCAGTGCCTGCGTAACACCCTCCCAGACACCGTAATCGTGCCAGACAATGGTGCCGCCGCTGGCAAGCATTTTCAGTGAAGATTCCGTGTCTGCTTTGGCATACTCATAGGCGTGTGAGCCATCGATAAAGATAAGGTTTGCCTTACTGTGATAGGGGCTCCAGTCAAAAGTGGCGGAGTCGCCAAGCAGCTGGGTGATTTTTTTGCTTTGTGGAAATGATGAACCGGGTTCACCGGTGAAGCGTGCACCGGAGGCGGGTTTGTTAATAAATGCAGTTTCACCTTCATCAACATCCATAGCGGTTTCCATATCACTTGGAAGGTCGAGCGTGAAGATGGATACATCATCGCCTGAATTCAAAGCCATGTTTAGTGTGGTTCTTCCATCGAAAGTACCTATTTCAATAATGGTTCCTTCTCGAATATCTGCTGCAAGACCTGATAAAACTGCAAGCTCCTGAAGGCTTACGTTTCCGTTGCGTTTGTCGGTTTCGGCAAGTTTCCCTGGAAACTTAAATGAGGAAAGCTCCTTCCAGCTAATGGCAGGCAGCTTGGTGCTCTGTTCATGAATGTTGGTTTTGTTGCGTAACTTTCTTGAAGTACGACGGAAAACTTTGCCTAATACAGATGCTGCAGGACGAACGTACAGGGCATAAAATGATGTAATCACTTAACTTTTCTCCACAAATGCTGAACTGTAATTAAATCAGGAACCGCCGGAGTATCCGGTAAGACGGGCAATAATGCGACCAATTTTAATTTTCGCTGTCATCTTTAGCGGGATTCGGCGCTCATCATTGGTGAGCCAGACTTTCATGGTTCCCACGCTGGAGAATATGCCTGCAGTCTTCAGTTTCGGCTCGATCACCAGGCACTCTACCCTTTTACCCCAAGGCGCTTTGATAGTCTCTTTTTTCAAGAGACGCACTTCGATTTCATAGTTTTTTTTGGAATCAAACACAGGAACTTTAAGCACTTTATCTTTTGTTACCGGTAGTGTTCGAGTCAGAAAAAAAGCATCCAGCACATTGAGGTGACCGGCAGGCACATCGAAAGTTTCAGCATTGTTATTATGGATGTAATTAACCTTATCCTCTTTCCATAGGTAATCAGTTCTCTTCTTTGCATGGTATTTTCGCTCATGCTGCTCAAGATCAAAAAGCGTGCTTTGCGGCTGGCCGTTGATGCAGATGCCCTCAGAAATAATCGTATCCCGAACCTTCTTGAACATGTCGAAAAACTTATTGGTGCGAGCATCGGTATCAATTCGGTAACCGGATTCCCCCTGGTTGCTGAAACGCATGGTGGCTTTGCCAGCGTTTACAAATTCCCAACCCACAGAGAATGTCATGGTCTCTCCGTGGTACGGGAGGCATGGAGCAGCTGCGTATGCAGGAACCGCTGTAAGGAATAACAGGAGTGTTAGAAAATATTTATTCATCGTTTTACCTCTCTCCACGCTGAAGTTATATGCTCGGGTCTAATGGAGGGCATGCAGATAAACGCGTCGCATGTTCTTTTAAAACATGGCCCGCATGGCACTTGTGCTACAACATGAAGATGCTCCGAACCAAGTGCCCCCATACGCCACGGTGCGGTGGCACCCCAGAGGCAAACCGTTGGGCAGCCGACGGCGGCTGCCAGGTGTGTTACACCAGTGTCTTGTCCTATATAGACATCAGCCCGCTCCAGTAGACCAGATACCGCACTGATTGATAGCATTTGATCCGGAGTTACAACGTTTTTAGAAACCGAGCAGGCCATTCCGGCACGAACCTGCTCCTCGTTGTTCCCCCACAGCACCAGAACCTTTCCAGCTTCAGCAAGCTCTGCAGCAATCGTCGGCCAGTGACTATCGGGTGCACGCTTGGTAGGGAAGCTTCCTCCAACATGCAGGATCGAAAATGGTTCATTGATCCCAACCTCTGACAGCGCCTGTTTACCCTTCGCTCTCATTATGTCAGTGACTTCGACAGTCGGAGATCTGTATGGCATGGCTTCATTGTCAGGTGCTGTATTGAATGGTGCTGCGGCGATACGGCGGTAGAGCTGCACAACATGGGTGTCATCTCTGTGAAACGGAACCGGCCGGACAAAAAAACGGTTGGGTTTTTCGGGACTCTGTCTGGCATCAAAGCCAAGCACATTAGGGCCGATGGCTCGCGCCATGATACCTGATTTGATCAGTCCTTGCAGATCAAAAATTAGATCAAACTCTTCTTTGCGTAGTGTTTTAATCATAGCCCAAGCATCGCGCAGAGGCCTCTCCCCCTTCAATGCAACTTTATGCACCTTGACTGATTCGGGCAACAGCTCTGCAGTAAATGCAAAACGGGCATCAACCAGCCAGTGAATCTCATCTACGTTGGGTTGTTTTATAAGATCATCCAGTGCAGGCAGGGCGTGAATGATATCGCCAAAGGCGGAGAGTTTTACAATAAGAATTTTCATTTAAGCAACATCTCCAGACAACTATCCCGTACGGTTTCGGGGAGTATGTTGCCCATGCACGGGTGTCCCGGTACAGAGCACTCCCGTTTAAGACACGGGCTACAGGATGCCGGGTGATAGAGAAGTTTTATCTGCGAGCCAGATGGGGCAGTTCTCTCAGGGTCTGTAGCGCCAAAGATACCCACCACCGCTCTGCCCATGCCTGCTGCAACATGCATGAGACCGGAATCATTACAGAGCAGGAGCTGGCATGCTGAAATGATCTGCAGTGCCTGCTTTAGTGATGTGTCTCCACTACTGTTCCAGCTTGGGGATGAAGTGTCAGCCAGACACGCTTCACCAATCTCACGCTCCGCAGGGGTACCCAGAATCAATACCTGCCAACCGGCTTCGGAGAGCCACTTGATCACATGACGATAGGATTCCGAAGGATATCGTTTGGCACCACCAAACTGTGCACCGGGAGCAATACAGATCGTTTTTTTCGGGTCAAGACCGTGAGACTGGATCAGATTTTCACCCTCTTCAATGTCAAAGGCTTTTGCGGATAGCTCAACTTCCCTCTGTTTGATAGGGATACCTGCCTGCTGAACCAGATCAAGAAAGTAATCCCGATGATGCTCACAGATCATATCCAACTTAGGGGTGTATCCCTGATTCAATAACAGGCTACGCCACTGTCCGCGAAACCCGATTCGATTGGAACTACCACTGCGAAAAACTCTCCATGCTGAGCTGAAGCTGTTGGGAAACAGCACGACGTAGTCCGCTCCTTTTGGCACCTTTTCAGCATAACTGACGTTACCAAGCCCCAGAAAAGGGGCGAGATCTGAAAGCCATGGCCGCCCAGCCAGCGTGATTCGCGCATCTTTGTGAAAATCACAAAAGGCACGCATAGCGGGTTGAGCCATGATTACATCACCCAGCCAGTTGGGTGGTAGAATTACCAGATGTTCAGGAACGTCTGCTGTCATTGATTGCTTTGTTCTTGTGTTGGCAGAGAAAAATCCACTCTTGTGTGAACGGTGGAGAGGTGGTCTCCAGAGGTTTTTCACTGAGGATGTCAAAATGGCGCAAAAGCGTGTTTTTGATGCCCCTGTGTGTGTAGCAGTAGAGACGGTTCTGGTATTCTCCCATGGGAAAGAGCCTCATCTTAAGGTAGTGAAGGCGAGCAAGAAATTCCGGCCAGAGTGTGATGCTGATAGCGAAATTCCCCTCCGGTTTTAAAAGCCGTCTGATTTCATGCATAATCAACTCAGGGTTTTGTGAACAACTCAGCATATTCAGGCAGAGAATCAGATCATAGCTTGCATCCGGCTTTGGAATCTCCTCTGCACTCCTGGTAATAAATTCACCATCGGGTAGCTCGCCCGGAAAACATCTTTTGAAGTTATCAAGGAGCGGGTCGAGATAGGTTGTATGTGAAGAGTTAAACAGCTTGGCCGTGCAGACGGGGCCACAGCCAATATCGAGAATAGCAGCATCGGCAGGCAGTGGTTTGGGTAGCGCAGAGAGAATAGCATTGTAGCGTTTGCCTGCATTGATGTGCAGTGGCTCCATGCCTCTGCTCTGCAGCTTGGCTATTGCAGCTTTTTGAGAGACTCCCCATCGCTGTTTACTTGATGGCTTATGATGTGCCATGCGCCACCTCGTTTGCTATCTCCTGTTCATCAAGGATTAGCCAGCGTCTGTGGATCCAGAGCCACAGCTCAGGGCGATCATGAATGACCTCTTCAAAACTCTCGTTGATTAGGCTCATAATGCGAAGGGTATCCTTCTCCTTGTCTCCCGTCATTTGAGGGGTTGGAATGGGCCAAAATCGAAGTTTGAATTTGAATGAATGCCCAATGCGCATCAAAGCCACGCCAAACAGCGGTGTATTGTTTTTGATAACGAAAGGTGCAGGGAGTTCGGTTGTGTTAGCCAGATGTCCCAGAAAGGGAACCTGAATACCCTGGCTCATGTGCTGATCAATCATTATTCCGATACTGGAGCCTTGTTTAAGAGTTCTCGGTATCCAGCGTAGGCCATCCTGTCTGGAATGTAGTTGGGCGCCGAAACGTTCGCGGCACTGTTTCAGGTATTGATTGAGTCTTGGTTGTTTAACAGGTCGATAAATCAAATTGGATGAGTAACCGAGTAGAGAAAAAGAGAGTGCTCCCAACTCCCAGTTACTATGGTGGCATGCAGCAAGAAACAAGCCTCTCTTCTGCTCCATCATTTCGTGAAAAGATTCTATGCCTTCAACCTCAATACGTGACAGTAAAAACTCTTTGGAACGCAAAAAAACATGCGGCAGTTCAAGCATGGTGCGGCCAAGCTCGGCAAATGATTCCCTGGCAGTTTTAATGTGCCATGCATGCTCGCGCTTCGGGTAGATGCGCTCAAGGTTTTTTATCGTGTTGTTTCTGTGTCGTGTGAGAATCAAAAAAGCTGTTCTGCCAATAGTTGCACCGACAGCACCGGCCAGACGAACAGGGATAATCCGGATGCACCAGAAGAGCAGAAGGAGACCGAATTCCAGAATTTTATCCATGATCTACTGTGATTTAGTCAGCTAAAGATTTGGCCTCATCCACCAGCATCACAGGGATATCATCCCTGACAGGGTATTCGAGTTGACATGCATCGCAGACCAAACCGCTTTTGCTGTCGTTATAGTGAACATCGCCTTTGCATTTTGGGCATGCAAGAATATCCAAGAGTGCCTGATCAATCATGGTGAACCTCGTGTTAGGAAATCTTTGGCAAGACTAGACCGAAAGCCTAATGAGATCACGGAATTATAATACATGAGTTCGTTTTGCCAGAATCGCAATTATATTAACGAATAAAACCGTTGATGGTTGTAAACAGGTTCTCTTCTGCCTCGGGGGATTGGTCCAGCACCCAGAGCTCTTTCCCGACAGGCCAAACCGGCTGCAGTTTCACGGCGTCTTTTGACGTGACAACTACTGCTTCACCATGCTGAGTCACTTGTTGAATCTCACTGGCAGAAAACGAATGGTGATCAGGGAAGGTATAGTTCTCAATAATGTCGATGCCTGTGTTTTCAAGGCTTTGAAGAAACCGGCTGGGCCGTGCAATGGCTGTGAGAGCAACAGCCTTTTCAGGCTTCTCACTTTGGAGGCCAGCGACCTGCTTTAACTCATCCTCTCTGCACCACCACTGCCACTCTTTACCGTGAGTTAGCGGTTCAGGAGAGTTGGCACGGCCTGTTCGAACAATCAGGTCGGCGCGATCAAGTGCATTTATAGCCTCTCTTAATGGGCCAGCAGGAATAAGATGTCCATTGCCTACGCCTTCAGCTGGAATCAGGACAATGTCGCATACTCTTCTGAGTTGGAGGTATTGGAATCCATCATCAAGAATGATGATGTTGCCATAATTCTGTGCCATGTCAGCGGTACGAACCCGGTCATGCCCCGATAAGACCGGACAGCCGCTTTTTTGATGCAACAGCAGCGCTTCATCACCAACCTTCTGTGGATCACTGCTCTCCGTAACCAGTTCCGGATCTCCGCCGCTACCACCATCACCACGACATAGGATGACAGGTTGCATACCCTCGTTTTTTAAAAGAATCGCAAGCCAGATTACAAATGGTGTTTTGCCACTTCCACCTGCTGTGACGTTACCGACGGAGATCATAGGGAGAGCGGGGGATATCGCATTGCTCTTGCGCTTGTTTAAATTGCGACGATTAACCGCGTCATAAACAGAGCTTGCAGCCTTAAGCAGTAGCGGTGGCTGCCTATCTGACCACCACATCTGTTCAATTCGCTGATGCAATCCGGGCATTCAGTTGCTCTTTAGCTGTTTCAGCCAAGGCTCAATCGCATGAACAACTCTTTCGAGCACACTGCTTTTTTCATTCATGTAGATCGTAGCGTTGGCGTTCAGATTCCGCAGTTCATCCGGGTGTTTGAGCAGGCGTAGTACTGCATGTTCAACTTCCAGAGCATCACTACCCACAATGGCGGCTTGAGCACTCTGCATCTCACGCATAATTTCGCGAAAATTTTGAACGTGTGGTCCTGTCACCACGCCGCGTCCACAGATGGCAGGCTCAAGCGGATTATGGCCACCGATTGGAATCAGAGAGCCTCCGATAAAGGCGATATCAGTGACGGTGTAAAGCTTTTGTAGCACTCCCATTGCATCAACCAGAATGATACTTTCAGGGGGCTGGTTTGGCTGAGTCTCCAGTTCGCTCCAGCGACTGAACCTGGCACCGGCCTCCTCAATCTGTGTGGCAACCGAATCGAATCGTTCCGGATGTCGTGGCACCAGAATCAGTATCAACTCTGGAGAAACCTCTTTCCATAGCGGCAACATGGAGAGAATTTGTCTCTCTTCATTTTGGTGAGTGCTTGCAGCAAGCAGTATCGGTCGTGCTTTGGATGGGTCGACCTTCTGGCGAACCTGCTCAGCATCGACTTCAGGAGGCGTGATGGCATATTTTAGATTACCCACCGGTTTGATCCGATCTGCCTCAATCCCCAGTTCGGCCAGTCGGCCAGCATCGATATTACTCTGGGCAAGAAAGAGCTGTACAGGTTTAAGCCATCTTTTCCATAGCCACTTTGTTGCTCTGTAGCGGGGGAAGGAGCGGTCTGAGATACGGGTGTTGATTCCAATGATCGGAATCTCCCGTTTTTCACATGCGCTGAGCATACCCGGCCAAAACTCGGTCTCTGTCAGCAGGAGTAGCTTTGGTTTGATATGGTCGACCAGTTTCGCAACTCTGCCGGGAAGATCCCAGGGCAGGTATGAGGTATGCACACGCTCTCCAAACACTCTTTTGGCATGCTGCATTCCTGTTTTTGTGACCACACTCAGGTGAATGTTGTAGTGCTGTTCAAAAAGGGTGTTCACCAGTGGTGCAATGGAGGCAACTTCGCCCACTGAGCAGGCGTGTATCCAGATGCATTCAGAGCTGTTGTATGCAGGCAGTGCAATTGCCAGATGCTGTTTCCACTTAATCGGAAGCTCATGGATGGTTGAATTTGATTCGCTCACATGCGTATTGGAGCAGGATTAGCCTCTCTCTTCCAGCCTAAATAGCAGATTCTCTTTTTCCTCCCCATATCAGGCTTGTCGATATATCATTGCTGAACTGACGACGTCTTTTAATTTGCCCCGGGAGAAGAGATGAACATTGATATGAAATGGCTCGAAGAGCATGTGTTTCTCTGTAAGTTGGATGGAGAAGATCAAAAGATGGTTGAAGGGCTGTTTGAAGTTGTTCCTTATTCAAACGGTGATCTGATTGTCTCTGAAGGTGAGCCTGGCGGAGAGCTTTTCCTGCTGCGCTCCGGGAGAGCAGATATTAGCTGCCACTCCAATGGAAATAATGTGCGTGTTGCAGAAGCCAATGAAGGATCCTTGTTTGGAGAGATGGGATTTTTGACAGGAGATCTTGCCAGCGCAACTGTGATCGCAGTTGAGGATTGCGTTGTTTACAAGCTATCACGCGGCTCTTATTCGGAGTTGATGATGAAAAAACAGGATCTGGTCTATGCGCTTTTCGCCTATATGTTAGTGCATACATCCGGTGTGATCAGACGAATGAATGAGGAGCATGTTACGCTTCAAAACAGTATTTCAGGCCTTGAGGACTGCATGGAATTGGTGGGCTAAATCATGGAAAGTGTTATCAATCTTATAGTGGCTCTTGTTGTTGTTTTTCTTGCTGCAGAGGTGTTTACCAATGCGCTGGAGCATCTGGGTGAGCGTATGGGTGTCTCGGAGGGAGTGACCGGCTCTATCTTTGCTGCGGTTGGAACTGCTATGCCGGAGACGATCATTCCGCTGGTGGCGATTGTTGCCGGAGGCGCTTCCGAAGCTGTGAATCACGAAGTTGGTCTGGGTGCAATTCTTGGCGCACCATTTATGTTGGCGACGCTTAGCGTGGGATTGATGGGCTGGTTTGCCGGAAGGAAACGGGGCTGGAACACTGTTTTGACGCCGGAAAGCACAGGGATGAAAAGAGACCTCACCGTTTTTCTTGTCGGTTATATGCTGGTGGTGGCTGCAGCCCTTCTGCCTCAAAGCTGGGAGCAGGCAAAGATTGCTTTCGCTTTGTCACTGTTCCTACTCTATTTTTTCTATCTGATGAGTACCATTAAAGCGAGCCGTCAGCTGGTTGATGATGGCCATGCAACCGAGGCCGATAGCAAACTTCATGTATCCCATTTTTTTGGTGATTCCACCCCTGTTACGGTGATTCAGCTATTGCTTGGTCTGGTGCTTCTGGTGGTAGGCGCAAAAATGTTTGTTCACGGGGTTGAGTTGGCAAGTAGTGCTATCGGTGTCTCAGCTCTGGTGGTCTCTCTGTTAATTGTCCCTGTTGCAACTGAACTGCCTGAAAAGGTGAATTCGATTCTCTGGATCAGAAAGGGGAGAGATACGCTGGCATTTGGTAATATTACTGGCGCGATGGTTTTTCAGGGTACTGTGATTCCTGCTGCAGCCATGATGTTGATGCCATGGAATCTTGAGGCAGGGCCTGCGGTGGTAGCGATACTTCTGGCACTTCTGGGTAATGGCTGGCTATGGTTTTTAAGCGCAACAGGGCGGTTGAATGGAAAGGGCTTGTTGATGGGGATGGTGTTCTATGTCCTCTTCATCGCATATATCATGTTGGCTGTTTAGAAAGAACAGAGCCTAATAACCAGCAGGTCTGCTTTACGGATGGCCCTGATTTTGCTTTAAATTGAATTTGATGATCGAAGAGGGAGCTTTCAAATGATTATAGCCGTACTGTCTATTGCTGCGATTTTATATCTGGCACTGCAACTTGAGGATAAGTTAAAGATACCATCACCGGTCGGGCTGATTGCTCTCTCGTTTATTTTTCATGCCCTGTTTGGTGATATCTTCCTGTTAACAGGAGATGCGGAACACTTTGCAGCGCTGGTGATCCTGCTTCTGCCCATATTGCTGATTGGAGATTCGTTAGAGCTTAGGGTCGATGACCTGAAAGAGCATGGGTTAAGCCTCTTCTATCTATCGGTTGTTGCTGTTGCTCTTTCTGTGATTACTGCACTGTTGATCGGTGATGCATTGTTTGGTCAATATAATCTCTCTATTGCGGCCATTATTCTTCTTTTTGCTATGGTGCTGGCGACTGACCCGGTCTCTGTGGTTAGTATTTTCTCCAACTTTAATCTACCTCACAGGCTCAAGATCCTTTGTGAGGGTGAGAGCCTTTTTAATGATGCGACAGCACTGATCGTGTTTGTCTTTATCGGCCTTTATGCACTGGATGGTGGTGAGGTGACACTCGGTTATGTCGCTGAAACCAGTGTTCTGGTTGTATTGGGTTCGGCCGTGCTGGGAGTGGTTATCGGTTACATCGGCCTGATGGCTATGAAAACTACGACAAATCGGATCGCAGAGCTGTTGGTGCTGATTCTCACTGGCTATGGAGCCTTTGAGCTTTCGGAGCATTTCTATGTACTACTCAACCTGTTGGGAGCTCACTCCCATATGCATCTCTCAGGCATTCTTGCCTGTATTTTTTCTACCGTGACAGTTCACCATGTGCTCTCCAAATCAATTGCATATGATGATATGCGCCTGGAGAAAGAGGAGTTGGAGCTGGAGCGTGAATCTCGATCAGAGTCGACATCCTCAAGATTAATTCACAGTGCGATTCAGACGATCAAAGCAACGGTTGAAGAGCGTGATCGTCACATGCGTACGAAAGAGGATATTCAGCTTCTCTCCATTGTAGCCAATACGATGCTGTTTGTGGCGATGGCCGAGATCATTGATCTTGACCTGTTGTGGCAATATAAAACTGAAATTTTAATTATGTTTTTGGCAACCACTATCATTCGTGCTGCGATGATGGCCAAATTCGCGATTATCACCAATCAGACGGATAAAATGACCAACATTAATTTCCGCTGGTGGGGGGTTTTGACCTTTGCCGGTATTAAAGGTGGTCTATCGATTGTAATGTTGATGATGATTCCGTCCACCTTTGAGCATCTGGAGATGTTTAAAGCCATCGTCGTCGGTGTGATCCTGCTCTCCACATTTGTCTACTCAGCTATTCTGACTGCTCTGATTGCTAAAAACAGTGAAGTGTTTGAAAAGGAGCTGAAAGAGGAAGATGGCCAGCATTAGCCCCCCCTGCGCCCACTACCTTCTTTTGATTGAGGCCTCTCTATTCAAGGGGTCGGCAGACAATATCTCGCGCTGAAATGGTTCCGACCAGTTTTCCATCATCATCCACGACAAGAATATTAAAACAGTCATGGTGAAGATTGATCAGCATCGCGGCGATTGCACTGGTTGGCGTGTCAGCGTGAACTGATTTGACCTGTCGATCCATGATTTCTGAAACAGGCTGTTCAGCGATAGTTACCAAATTGTTATAGACGGAGGCGATATCAGGGCCGCCTTTCATCGCAGACAGAAGCTTACTGTCTGCATAAGCAGGTACGGCCATGTGCAGTATCGCTCTGGTACTAATGCTGCCAATGGGTCTGTTTTCACTGCTTATTACCGGCAGGTCATGTAGCTGTGTGGATCTGAATAGTGCGATGCTATCTTTTACTTTGGCATCTTCAGAAATAGTTAACGGGTCTCGGGTCATGACATTTGAAGCGATCATGATGCACTCCTCTATAATTCATCGATCTCTATACCTGTCATTATAGATGGTTTAGGGGGCTTGTGGGGATATTCTCGAATGTTACAAAAAAAGGCCCCGGAATTCCGGAGCCTTTTTTATTAAACGAGGTCTGATGCCGTGGGGAGGGAGGGGAGAGTGGCACCAGACAGAAAGAATTATAGGTGGATTCAGTTATTTTGTTATTAACCACACATTAAAAACATTTAAGAAATCCCAAACAAAACAGTCAGGTATTATAATCTTTTCCAGTGAGTCGTAAAATAAGCTGTTTCATATCCAGAGCTATGGCTAGCGCAGCAGGGATAGCAAATAGCGTAATGACCGTTGAAAAGATCAGGCCCCATGAGAGGGCCAGTGCCATCGGAGCAACAAACGGGTCTAGTCCGCCCCAGCCATATGCCGTTGGCAGAAGGCCAACAACCGTTGTGATAGCAGTTAAAAGCACTGCGCGCAGCCTTCGGCGGCCACCATAAATGATGGCTTCAAACCAGGGTACACCCGCTGCCAGCTCTCGCTGAATGAGTACGGCCAGCACCAGAGACGAGTTCACAACCACGCCTGTCAGTGCTACAAAACCCATCAGGGACATAAACGATAAAGGCTGCCCATGCAGGAAGAGGCCGATCACAATACCAATAACGCCAAAGGGAATGGCAAACATCACAAGCAGAGGATAAGAGGTGCGGTTGAATTGAATCGCAAGTATTATAAAGATACCCAGAAGAGCAAAACCGAAACTAAACAGTAGCCCTTGTACAGACTCTTCAGTTTTTTCCTGTTCGCCACCGAGCTGGTATTTTACATTTGCCACTTCTGTGGAACTCAGCCAATCATTTTCTCTCTCTTTGACCAGAGCGTTAAGCTCTTTGGAAGTTATACCATCAGTAGATATTTCTGCAGATACATTCAAAACTCTAAGGCCATCTTTATGACGAACGCTTGTCACGCCCGGTGCTTCTTCAAAGTGAGCGATTTTCTCAAGGGGTACCAATCCTCCTATGCGATTGGGAATGAGTAGTTGTTTTAGTGTGTTCACATCGCGTTGTGCTACTTCTGGGTAGCGCACGGTAACATCAACCTCTTCTTTATCCCGTTTCAACGTCGAAACACGAATACCGTCAAATGCTGCACGGATATGTGTTGCAACTGAAGCCAGATCCACTTTTGCATAAGCAGAGAGTGCCCGATCAAGAACGATTCGAACCTCAGGGATGCTCTCCTGCAGTCCACTTTCGATAGAGTGAACACCATCGACCGTTTTTAACAGGGCGATCAGGTTGCGAGCGCTTTTTTCCCGGTGTTGATCCTGACCGGTGATTTCCACCTGCAGAGCCCGACCTGTTGGAGGGCCACCTTTAAGCATTACAAAGTTGATTTTCACATCGGGGTAGAGCTCTTCAAATCCATCTTCAACATCAGCCATGATGTCATATGCAGAGACGTCACGTTCAGCAAATGATGTTAAAATAACACGCAAAAAACCGAATCTGTCACCAATCTGTTTAATGTCTTCGCGATCATCCGCACTATTTAAACCAGCAACGGTGATCGTTGTTTCTAAAAGCTCCGGCTTGATACGTTTTCTGACCTCTTCATCCATTTTCAGTAATATCTGTTGTGTCTCTTCCAATGTTGAACTTACAGGTGTTGCAATGCGCAGATAAAACTGATCTTCAGCACCGGGAGGGAAAAGTTGGAATTTCACGACACCAGCCAGAACAACAGCTCCGATCAAGCCGGCAAATGTCAGTGTAATGGTGATATAACGCAGACGAAGGGCGATACGCAGACTTTTTTCATAGATGTCGGTAACCCAGAGTAAAATAGTATTTTCTTTAGGGTGTTTCTTTGCATTGGCGAGGTCGGTAATGTGATTGGGAAGAATGAAAATCGCCTCAACCCAGGAAAAAGCTAATAGAATGATCACAACAACTGGAATGGAATAGACAAATTTTCCAATAATCCCATCCATAAACATCATGGGCAGAAAGGCAACGATTGTGGTTAGCACTGTGGCGGTTACCGGCCCAAGTAGCTCGACAGTCCCTTTAATGGCTGCCTCAACAGGCGAGAGCCCCTGTTCCATGTGCCAGGTCGCATTTTCACCAATAATAATAGCATCATCGACCATTAACCCGAGCACAATGATAAAGCCGAACATAGTGAGAAGGTTCAGCGTGGTTCCCATCAGAAACAGAACCAGTAGCCCTGAAAAGAAGATGATTGGAAGGCCCCAGGCTGTGGTGAACGCTACTGATGGGCGTAAAAACAGGAATAGCGTTAATAGTACGAGCATTAGACCAATGGCGCCGTTACTTGTTAATACGTTCAGGCGAATTCGAGTATTAATTGAAAAGTCCTGATATGCCCGTACTTCAATGGCTTCATGGTAATGTCTGGGAATAGATGGCAAATAAGCGCGAACTTTGTCTACAACTGTAATAATGTCGGCATCGGCCTGCTTGATGACAGTAAAGTTCATCGCTGCATCACCCATTGCTCCTACATGGCGACGTGGCTTTTCCAATGTCTGCGATACGTCCGCCACATCAGAAAGGTAGAGTGCCTGGCCCTGCTCGTTGGCGCGCAACACCAACCGAGAGGCATCAATTGCAGAGGTGAACTCGCCATTTACTCGAATTGTTTTCACTCCGCTTGAAGTCTTTAATTGTCCGCCGGGTGCGTTCACATTCCACTTTTCAACCAGCTGGATAACATCCTCAGTCGAGACATGATGTTTCTGCATTTCTTCAGGGTTCAGCGTAATGCGAATCTCTTCTTTTCGATCCCCCTGAACTGTAACTTTTGAAACTCCTGCTATTTCTAACAGGTCTTCTTCAACACTGTCGGCGATGTGTTTTAACTCCAGTGGCTCAATAGGTCCGAATATCGAAAAAGAGATGACAGGTGTCTGCTCGGATTTAATTTCGACAATGAACGGGTCGTTTGGCAGGTCATCCGGCAGAACAGCCCGGTTTACCGATTGCTGCACATCGGAGACAAAACGGGAGCGATCCTGATAGTTGGGATCAATTTCAATTAGTAACTCCATGATTCCTGCATATGATGTGGAATTGATCCGCTTGATCCCATCCACACCTTTCAATTCACGTTCGATGGGTGTTGCTACCAGTTGTTCCAGCTCTTCGGGCGATGCGCCAGGGTATACGGCCGAAACCACAACCATATCAAAATTGACACTTGGAAATGCTTCGCGCTGGATGTTTAGGCTCGCATAGATGCCACCAAGCAATAATAAGCCTGATAGCAGGTTTACCAGCAGGCCGCGTTTTACAAAAAAAGCGATCAGGTATCTCATTGTTTAGCCTCTTTAATTGCAGGAAGAAGTGTTCCACGCGCCAGTTCCAGCTGGTGGATAGCCAGTATGAGTGATACCTCTTGTATGGCTGCCTGAAGCTCTGCTGCCCGAAGTTCACCCTCAAATTGAATAATGGTTGCGGTATCGGAGCGCCCTTCTCTGTAACGTTTCATTTCGGCGCTGAATTTATTGCTCTCTGCTTTGGCACGCTGGCTGGCTGAAAGCACGGTTCTTTGGGTGCTTTTGAGTAATGTAAGCGCACTTGCCAGTTCACTTTTCACTGACTCCTGCATTTGAATACGTTCCAGCATTGATTTTTGACGGTTGAGTTCTGCCTGCCTGATCGATGCCTGAGTTGCATTGCCCGTGATGGTGTCACTTAGCTCAATACTGAGAGATACAAAGCGGTCATTCAGGGTGAAGCCCTGACCAAACGCTGTACCAGCTTTGCCATCAAGTGCGCGGCTACCAACCTGACCTATCAGGTCGATCTGCGTTTCATGTTGGTTTCGAGCTGCGGTAAGGCGTGCATTGCCAGCATCAAGGGTTGCTTCTAAAACACGAAATACAGGGCGGTTTTTTTCTGCTTCTGTGAGCAGGTCATCCAGAGAGAGTGTGTATCTGTTATCCGAAGAGAAAGCTCCCCCCTTCAACGAAGGCTTAAGCGGTGAATCAGGAGACCGAAGCATAAGTCGATTAAGGTTGGTTTTTCCCTGTGTGGCAGTTGCTTCAGCAATATTCAGATCCATGCGGCGTGTAGCCAAAAGTGCTTCAGCCTGAAGCCGGTCAGCTCGTTCAATAAGTCCAAACTGTTCACGCATTTTTTGATATCTTAATAGCTTCTCTGAGCGCTGAACGGCTTCCTTTGCCAGTTCTAATGCCAGATTATCAGCTGTAAGTTGAAAATAGAGCGAAGTTGCCTGTCCTGCCAGTTGCTCTTTAAGGGTTTCTACTCGCCAAATTGCTGCCCGCTCATCCTGTTTTGATGCAGCCATCTGTTCATGGTAAGCGGGTTTGCCGTGACCACGCAGCAGAGGATATCGATAAGTCAGGTCAATCTGGTTTTGATAGATAGGGTTGAGGGTGGATTTGAAACTGGCTGGAACCGTAGATGGGTATCCAAATTTTGTGCGGTTATAATTCAGGCTTCCCATTAGGCTACTGCCATCCTGAAATGGCTTGGAGATAGAACCTGAGAATTGACCCGACTGAGTTTGATTGGCTGCAAATGGACTGGTGGTAGGCTCCTTCTCGTCGCTATACCCGATTCGCATGGATAGATTAGGATCAAGCATACCATTAATACGCTGCTGTTCTGTTTTAGCAAAATCGGTATTAAGCTGGTTGAGTGGTATATCCGGACTTTTGGATATGGTTTCATGAATCACTTCTGCCAGTGAGATGGATTGAATCGTGGTTGCCTGTGCAGAAGCCAAACCTGGCAGCATTAGAGCATAGAGTATGGCTGCTTTTCGAATCCAGAACATCACTAACCTCGCTAAATTTCTTTCATCATAGACGAATCTGAGAGGAAACAATAGGCGTATAGTTAACATTGTCAACTATTGATGTTATCAAATATTTTGTGTATATTTTGTGCCTATGAACAATGATCCGCAGCAGCAGGAAAAAGAGGGGCTGAGTTTAATCATGCCGCTTGTCGGCTATATGACCAGCCATGTGCGTTACCATGTCAGTCGAATCTGCAAGGATGTTGGTTATGAGCTTACGCCGGAAGAGGCGGATACATTGATGATTATTCGTCATTGTAATGGTCTTCCTCAATCATTGTTGGCCAACATCCTCGGGAAAGACAAGGCAGCAGTGACACGATTGATGAACTCTTTAGTGGGAAGTGGTCTGGTGGGCCGGGTTCAGGATCAGAATGATCGACGCGTTGTCAGGGCTCAAATTACCGAAGAGGGTGAGTGTGCATTTATACAGCTCTGGCCTGAACTGAAAAAATTGAGCGTTCAGGCTTTAGATGGCATTTCCGATGAGGATATGTCCAGGTTGTGTGAACTGTTTAGTAAAATTAATAGCAATCTGAATACTTTGACCGAACAGCGCATGAATCGTGAGTTGGTAGCGAAAGGTTCCTAAAGCCCGGTTATCAGGCGCGTTCCATGAATTCGCCGGATTCAGTATTTACTTTTACCCTGGTGCCTGATTCCAGATAGGGCGGAACAAGAATAGAGGCGCCGGTCTCAAGTACGCCCGGTTTATATGAGCTTGTTGCACTCTGTCCTTTAATGGCTGCATCACATTCGGTCACGGTAAGCACAACACTCTGTGGGAGTTTGACGTTAAGTGGGCGCTCTTCATGAAACTCCACCTCCACCATCATCTCAGGTAGCAGGTAAGGCTTGGCATTTTCAAGCATATCTTCGCCCAGTGCGATCTGATCGTAGTTTTCCATATCCATGAAGTTGTACTGGCCATCAGCCTCGTAAAGAAACTGCATTGAGCGCTGAGACAGGGTGACTTTTTCAATTTTTTCTGTTGAGTTATAACGTTTGTTGGTCTTGGTTCCGGTTTCAATGTTGCGCATCTCTACCTGCATACACGCAACACCTTTGCCTGGTGTGACATGCTTGGTTTTCATTACTTTCCAGAGGCCACCATCGGTTTCAAGAATGTTTCCAACACGGATGGAAGTTACATTTATTTGCATCAAGCTACTCCAGAGATGAGAATTCGCGTCTCAACGTTATAAAACGGGTCGAGACCATAGCTATTAAGGCAATTAACAGCAAGTGGAGCAGCCCTATAGGTGGAAGGATGATCACGGATACAGCAGTTCAGGAAGCGATGGATCAGTTTGTCATGAGCTACTCCGACAAACCGGCAATGCCATTCTCGGCAGAGCGCTGCATGGAGATGTTTGCTGAATACCTTCTGCATTACTCCGATCTCTATCAGGATGGTGAGATGGTGGATGAGGATGAGCTGCAGGAGTGGGAAGCAGCGCTTGGTGAGTATGTCGAAAATATGCTGGAGGGTGATGATTCCAGTATTGAGGTTGAGCATATAGTTGAACTGGGAAGTCTGCCTGTATCGATGCTGGAGGCTGAACATTTCCGGGATTTTATCGGATGGTCGCTTCTCAGAGAGACGGGAATCACCAGTCTTGAGGTTGAGGGTTGTGCAGATATGTTGCACAGCTGGGTTTCATATCTGCATCAAAGACACTGGCTCGCATCAGAGAAACAGATCACCTTTCTTGAATCAATTCAGGAGCTGAAAGATGAATCGATGCGTGCCTCACAGGCTGCGCGCCTGCTGTTTCATTACGTCCGTCTTGGTGGCGCTGTTTCGCCCCGGAATCGAGGTAAACGGTTTGAGCAGTTTATAGAAGGGCATGCTCGAATTTCCACGCTTGAGAAAGGGTCAGTTCACCTCTGTTTTGATAACAAGCAGCTTGAAATTGGCCCTGTCGCACTACCCGATGAGATCACACGTCATCTGAAGCTGGGCGATGTGCTTGATATTGAACTCGGTTCCAGAGGCGGCAGTTGGATGATTGTTGATATCGGTCCGGTTTATCCTAACGAAGTCTATGTTGATGCCGATGAGTTCGAGATTCCGCAGAAACTCTCCTGATGGTCTGAGACCTTTCAAATATGAGGTCGTGTGAAATGCAAGGAGTCGTCAATCTATGAATCAAGCTGTTCTCTAATGATTCGGCTGAGTGTTACAATATTGTACGGTTTGGATAAAACAAGATGTCTGTCTGAAGGCATTTCGCTTTTTAATGTTTCATCTTTATCATATCCGGTAGCAAAAATGATTTTCATGTCAGGATAACGCTTTTTGATACGTTCAGCAGACTTTACGCCGCCCAGTCTTGGCATCACAACATCCATAATAATGAGCGCAATATCATCTTTATGCTCAGTAAGTTGCTCAATAGCTTCTAATCCATCCGAAGCTTCTAATACTTGATAGTCAAGATCCTTCAGCACCTCTTTACAGGTTCTTCGGACATCAGCATTGTCGTCAACGACCAGTATCAACTCACCTTGTCCTGAGATTACTTCATTTAAATTTGCATGAACATCAACCATCTCTTTCTCTTCTTTTAATGGCAAATAAATATGAAACGAAGACCCCTCTCCAAGAGTACTCTCTACTTCAAGGACTCCACCATGACTTTGAATCGCTCCATAAGTCATGGAGAGTCCGAGCCCCGTTCCAAGCCCAACCTCTTTGGTCGTGTAAAAGGGGTCAAAAATTTGTTCTTTATCCGTGTCACTTATTCCGGAACCATTATCACTTACGATAAGGTGTGCAAACAGGGTGCCATAGACATCTGGATGGTTACTGGTGAAATCTTTGTTAGCTTTAAACTCTTCGATCTTTAGAACGATTTTAGGCTCTGGCACATCATTCACTGCATCCCGTGCGTTATTTAGCAGGTTCATCAATACCTGCTGAAGTTGAGTAGCATCTCCTTTCACGACTAGCTCTTCATGACAAAGTTCACTGTGGAAACTGATATTTTCAGGAATGCTGGCTTTACTCAATTTAGACATAGCTTTAATGAATGAGGTCAAACCGAATGGTTTCATAATAATTCGGCCCTGCCGGGCAAAAGTGAGCAACTGTTGAATCATCTCTGCGGCCCGAAAGCTTAGCTCTTCCACACTGTCCAGCTTCATCATCACATCAGGGAGATCTGCAACTTTTGTTTTTGCCAGGTAAAGATTGCCGGTCATACCCGCCAACATATTGTTAAAGTCATGAGCGATACCACCCACCAGTGTACCAAGCGCTTCCATTTTTTGAGCTTGACGGAATTTTTCATCAAGCGCTTCATGCGCAGTCATATCCTGCTGAATGCCTACATAGTGAGTAATCGTCCCGTTGATATCCAAAATGGGTGAAATTGTCATCAATGCAGGATATTGAGATCCATCCTTTCGCCGATCAACAACTGTACTATGCCATACCTTGCCACTTGAGATGGTGCTCCAAAGGTGTTCATAATACTCTTCGGTTTGATTGCCACTCTTAAGAATCCTTGGGTTTTTGCCCAGAACTTCTTCTGATGAATAGCCAGTGATTTTTGTAAAAGAAGGGTTTACATACTCAATTGTGCCTTGCCTGTCAGTGATAATAACTGATTCGCCAGCTTGTTTGATAGCTTCAGACAGTTTTCGTAATTTGTCTTCAGCCAAGTGACGTTCAGTAATATCCATGGCGATTCCGACTGTGGCGGTTACCTTGCCTGAGTCGTCCTTAACTTTAACCCTGGTGATCTCCATCAAATGCGGTTTCCCGTCAACAAATGTTAACGTCTCCTGTGAAAGGTGCGGTTCATCTTTTTCCAAACATTCACGATCTGACTTTAGATGATTAGCGGCGGCCTTTTCTCCCAGCAGATCAGACAGATGATTAGTTGTGAGGAACGCACTTTCCGGGATTCCGACGGCATCACAGAATGTTTTGTTCACAAATCGGTATCGACCATCCACATCAACGAGCCAGATTCCAACAGGGGCGTTATCAAAAATAACCTGCTGTTCCAGCTTGCTTTCCAGAATCACCTTCTCCTGTTGCTCACTGTGAATTCGCAAGTTGATATTTTGTCTGGTATTTTGATACGTTCTGAGAGCACTTATGGATACCATGACTAAAAACAGAAATAGCATGACGCCCATTGTGTTTGTGACCTCGGAGCCAACCGTAAAAAAACGGATGATAAGAGGGTTTAGTGCAAAAAACAGAAAGCTGAATACTGGAAGTTGTAAATATGATAGTGAAGTCACTGCTCCTGCACACATACCACCAACTATGAAAGCAACAAATACCTGATGAATGATCGAGCTTTCAGGAAATAGAAACAGTGCAGTGCTGCCCCAAAGCACTCCGGCGGAAATTGAACCAATGGTGAAATATGTTTTCCATCGAGCGGTCTGGCTCGCTTCTGGTTGGGCCTTGCGATAAAATTGATACGTTCCGAGGCGTATAAATGTTATGATTAATATACTGGCTAACCAGACCAATGCTAATTTAGTCTCAATCACATTCCGAGTAACAACGACCAGAACAGATGCATTGATGATGGTGGCAGCAACAGTCAGAGGAATCGCTTCATAAAGAAGTTTTACCTGTTCCCGCTTGAGCAAATCATCACTGTTTAAATCCATGTAAACTCCGATCCATGAGTAATAATGGAGCTTCCAAAGCCACCCAATAATATACTAGACCATATGTTTTTGCCTTGTAGTCATAATTAACCACTTGAAGTATATGGCTAACCTTGGAGGAGTCTGTGTATGTATTTCAGGTTTCAGCTAAAGCAGTTCTGAGCATCTGCTTGTGAGTGAGTAGAAATTGATCAAAAAAAGATGATTGTAAAATTTTGATCTTCAGGCGGGAAAAAGATCAAAATCGTTGAAATCTTTCAGATCGTTTTTTTTGCCTTGGGAAGCTGTAGTTGGCCGAAAGTCTTCTTCCGGCCGGTTATAAATCAGCTGATCATGAACGCTCTTTGATCGCTCTGGCCTGCGCTACTGCGTTTCCAATATAGCGCCCCGGAGTCATGTTGGTCAGTTCAGCTTTGGCATTGGCCGGGATATCAAGATTTTCAATAAAATCTTTCAGTGCCCCAGGGGTAATGCCTTTACCTCGGGTCAGTGCCTTCATCTGCTCGTATGGGTTTTCCAGACCATAGCGACGCATTACGGTCTGTACCGCTTCACCGAGCACTTCCCATGTTGCATCAAGGTCTGCAGCCAGGCGCTCTTCGTTGAGCTGTAATTTTCCAAGGCCTTTTGCGGCAGATGCGTAAGCGAGCACAGAGTAGCCAAAGCCGACACCGAGGTTACGCAATACGGTGGAGTCGGTCAGGTCACGCTGCCAGCGTGAGATAGGGAGCTTGGCAGAGAGATGCCCCATCACGGCATTTGCCAGGCCAAGGTTGCCTTCTGCATTTTCAAAATCAATCGGGTTTACTTTGTGCGGCATGGTAGATGACCCCACTTCACCGGCAATCACACGCTGCTTGAAGTAGCCGAAAGAGATGTAACCCCAGACGTCACGGGCCATATCAATGATAACGGTGTTGAAACGGCAGACGGCATCATTGAGCTCGGCCACATAGTCATGCGGTTCGATCTGGGTGGTGTACGGGTTCCAATTCAGCCCCAGACTCTCTACGAACCCTTTGGCAACGGCTTCCCAGTCCAGCTCCGGATAGCTGCAAATATGAGCGTTGTAGTTGCCTACGGCACCATTGATTTTCCCCAGGATTTCCACGCTTGCGATCTGATTGCGCTGACGGGTCATACGGTAGGCAACATTCGCCCACTCCTTACCAATAGTGGTGGGAGAGGCAGGCTGACCATGAGTACGGGCAAGCAGAGGCACATCAGCCATATCAATCGACATCTGCTGCATGGTTGCAATCAGTGCATCCAGTTCAGGGATCAGGACTGAGTCACGTGCCTCTTTCAACATCAGACCGTAAGAGAGATTGTTGATGTCCTCTGAGGTGCATGCAAAGTGAAAAAACTCTGAGATTGCTGCCAGTTCACCATGATCGGCAACTTTCTCTTTGAGGAAATACTCTACAGCTTTTACATCGTGGTTGGTGGTTGCTTCGATATCTTTAACTTGCTGAGCATCGGCTTCGGAGAAGTCGGCAACAATACCGTCCAGTAGCTTAATGGCATCGGCGGAGAAGGGTGGGACTTCGGTGACAGCAGCATGTTTAGCCAGCATCTGCAGCCAGCGAACCTCAACGGTGACACGAGCCTTGATCAGTCCATATTCACTGAAGATAGGGCGCAAGTCCTGAACTTTGCCGGAATAACGGCCATCCAGTGGTGATAGGGCTGTAAGTGGTGAAACCTGCATGCAAACTCCGGTTTAAATCTGAAATCGATGAATCAAGGCGACGAAATGTACACAGTTTCGATTGATTTCTAAAGGATAGGAGGTAATGATACTCCCTCTGGAATTACCTGTATGGTATTTAAGACTATTAGGATATGGTAGCCTGATAAGAGTCTGTAAGGGAGAGACGGCATGGATGGATTGATACGCGCAGGGATTGGCCTGATTGTGGTTGCGATGTTTTCTATGCCGCTGACTGCTGAAGAGTATACGCCTGACCCGGTCCGTGGTGCCAAATCTTTCCAGACGATCTGTGCTCATTGCCATAACATCACTTATGATGAGAGTCGGGTTGGTGCACCGGGCTTGAAAGGTGTGCTTGAACGCCATGATGAGAAGTGGCTACACCAGTGGTTGAAAGGCCCTGAGGCGTTTGCGAAGGTCGATGAGACTGCAGCAGCACTTATTGAGTCTAACAAATATAAAATAAAAATGCCGACCTTTCCTCAGATGCAGGATGTTAAAAACCGTGCAGATATTATCGCTTACCTGAAAACCTTGAAAGGGGACTGAGCATCGCAGTTTCAAACTGTTGAATTAAAAAAGGCTACGCTGGGGAAACCAACGTAGCCTTTTCTTTTTTTTCTGGCCCTGTTAACTGAGACGAAGGTTACCCTTTCAGTAGTTCCTTGAGGCGCTGGTTCACCATGCCGGGATTGGCCTGGCCTTTAGAAGCTTTCATCACCTGACCGACAAAGAAGCCCATTAGCTTATCTTTACCGCCACGGTAGCCCGCAACCTGATCAGGATTGGCATCCATCACCTCTTTGATGATGGTATCAATCGCTCCGCTGTCGGATACCTGCTTCAGCCCTTTCTCTTCGATGATGGCATCGGCGTCTTTGCTGCTACTCATCATGAAATCGAGAACATCCTTGGCGATTTTGCCGGAGATGGTGTTGTCCGCGATGCGGTCAAGAAGTCCTGCAAGCGATATGGCGGATACCGGAGAATCTGCAATATCCAGATTTGCCTCTTTCAGACGACCTAGCAGCTCATTGGCCAGCCAGTTGGCACACCGTTTCGGGTCAGCCGGATGGGCTGCAACCAGTGATTCATACCATCCCGCAATCAGACGGGTCTGGCTCAGCACATCAGCATCGTATGGCGAGAGGCCGAATTCGACTTCAAAACGTTTGCGCAGTTGCCCGGGAAGTTCCGGCATACCTGCCTTGATCGCATCAATCTCTGCCTGTGAAACGCGCAAAGGTGGCAGATCAGGCTCAGGGAAGTAGCGGTAATCGTGAGCTTCCTCCTTGCTGCGCATGGAACGGGACTCATTTTTTACCGAATCCCACAGGCGTGATTCCTGGATCACTTCACCACCATCTTCAATCACTTCGATCTGGCGTAGAGCTTCATATTCAATCGCCTGCTTGATGAAGCGGAATGAGTTCATGTTTTTAAGCTCTGTACGTGTACCGAATGGTTCGCCGGGACGACGTACCGATACATTGGCATCACAACGGAACTGCCCCTTTTCCATATCCGCACCGGAGACTTCAAGGAATCGAATCAGCTGGTGCAGCTGTTTCAGATAGGCAATGGCTTCGTCAGCAGACCGCATATCCGGCTCGGAAACGATCTCCATCAACGGAACACCTGAACGGTTCAGATCGATATGAGAAACGGCATCCAGCCCCTCATGCATCGATTTTCCTGCATCCTCTTCCATATGGATACGAGTAACCCCGAGTCGTTTTTCGCCATCCTTGGTTGGGATGTCGATATGGCCACCTTCCACGATAGGAACGGCAAACTGACTAATCTGATACCCTTTTGGCAGGTCAGGGTAGAAGTAGTTTTTACGATCAAACTTCGATTCCAGGTTAATTTTCGCACCAATAGCAAGGCCGGTAAGAATCGATTTATCTACCGCTACCATATTCAACACAGGTAGCTGGCCGGGCATGCCAAGGCATACCGGGCATGTCTGTGTATTGGGTTCTGCGCCAAACTCGGTTGAGCAGCCACAAAACGCTTTGGTTTTGGTATTGATCTGGCAGTGAACTTCGAGTCCGATTACAGTTTCCCAGCTCATGATTCACCTCCAAACTGTGCAGGGACTCTGGTTGTCCAGTCCGTAGCAGCCTCATAGGCAGATGCAGCACTCAGAATGCTGTCTTCACGCCATGCGGGAGCGATCCACTGCAAACCAACCGGCATATCGTTAGCAAAGCCGCAAGGCTGGGAGAGCCCCGGAAGGCCAGCCAGATTAACGGCAATGGTATAGATGTCCGAGAGGTACATGGTCAGAGGGTCATCAGTCTTTTCACCCAGTTTGAATGCGGTGACCGGGCTGGTCGGTGTGGCAATAATATCCACGGTTTCGAAAGCCCTGATGAAATCCTGCTGAATCAGTGTGCGAACCTGCTGAGCCTTCAGGTAGTAGGCATCGTAGTAGCCGGATGAGAGTGCAAATGCACCGGTAAGGATTCGGCGTTTTACTTCTGAACCGAATCCCTCATCACGACTGCGGGTGTACATATCGAGCAAGTCTTCAGGATTGTCACAACGGTGGCCGAAGCGGACACTGTCATAACGCGACAGATTAGCAGAGGCCTCTGATGGAGCAATCACATAGTAGGCTGCAACAGCGTACTTGGTATGCGGAAGTGAAATATCAACAATCTCAGCACCCAGCTCTTTGCACTTCTCAAGTGCCGTTTCAACTGAGGCGCGAACCTCACTGTCCATACCCTCAATAAAGTACTCTTTGGGGCGGCCGATCTTCAGTCCCTTCATGTCGGTGGCATCACATGCGCCCAGCCAATCAACAGCCGGTGCATTGTCTACTGATGTTGCATCACCACTGTCATGGCCGGAGATGGCGGCAGTGATCATGGCTGTATCTTTCACGGTACGGGTCATTGGACCCGCTTGATCAAGGGAAGAGGCAAATGCGATAATACCACGGCGGGAAACACGGCCGTAAGTAGGTTTCAGGCCGGTAATGCCGGTCAGTGACGCAGGCTGACGAATCGAGCCGCCTGTATCAGTTCCCAGAGCCGCAGGCGTAAGGGCTGCGGCAACCGCAGCAGCGGAGCCACCGGACGAACCGCCCGGAATAGTATCGGTATCCCACGGGTTGCGACATGGGCCGAAGGCGGATGTTTCGTTGGATGATCCCATAGCGAACTCATCCATGTTGGTTTTACCCACCAGTACAGCACCAGCCTCTTTCAGGTGAGTGATCACCTGTGCATCGTAAGGGGCGTGGAAATCTTTCAGAATTTTGGAGCAGCAGCGGGTCGGACCATCCTGCGTGCAGAAGATATCTTTCACAGCGATCGGCAGCCCTTCAAGCGGACGTGCATCATGCTCTGAACGGTATTTGTCGGATGCTTCGGCCTGGGCCAGTACATGAGCGTTATCAATATGGACAAAGGCATTGAGCGCATCGTTATGTGCAGCAATCCGGTCGAGGTAGAGCTGTGCAACTTCCACTGCAGTGGTTTCACCCGCATCGAGGCGGGATCTGATTTCGGATAGAGAGCTGAATGGCATTATTCGATCACCTTTGGTACAACATAGAGGCCGGATTCGATTTTGGGTGCAGGAGCTTGAAGCTCATCCCTGCGATTGCCGTTGGTGACAACGTTGGCACGCAGCGGCATCGCTGCATCATGCGGGTGGGCTGTGGCGGCAACGCCTTCGGTATTTACTTCGGAGAGGGCTTCAATATAACCGAGAATGCCTGAGAGCTGTGGCCCCAGCTCTGCAGCTTCATCGTCCGTCAGACGGATGCGAGCCAGCATCGCTACTTTATTTACATCAATATCCATCGATATGACCTCTATTTGATCTGATCTCTGATTGATCTGATTCCTGTTCGGAATTGGTCGCGAAGCTTAGCCCGATTTGTCTGTGAATTGAACCATGGAACGTCTGTTTAGAGTGCATCTGATCGCTGTTTGTGCCATAAATCCTGTATGAAGTGCCGAAGTTTCAGATTTTCACTCCTGTTTATCTCTGTTGTGCTGCTTCTGGCGGCATGCTCATCTCAGCCTCAGCTACCTAAATTGAACCCGGAAGCTACCATTTTTGCCTTTGGCGATAGCCTCACTTATGGCAGTGGAGCAGGCAGAAATGAGAGCTATCCTGCTGTGTTGTCACAACTGACCGGGCTTGAGGTGATCAATGCAGGTGTTCCCGGAGAGGTAAGTAGCCAGGGTGTTAAGCGACTGCCCGGCCTGCTGGATGAGCATCTGCCGCAGTTGATGATTCTCTGCCATGGCGGTAATGACATGTTACGGCAAAAAGATCTGAACCTGACCGCAGAAAATGTTCGTAGCATGATTCAGACGGCGCACGAACGAGGTGTTTCCGTGTTGATGCTGGCAGTGCCAAAACCGGGTCTGTTTATGAAGCCTCCTCCATTCTATGAAGAGATCGCCGGTGAGAAGGGGGTTCCAATAGCTATGGAGATTGTACCGGGTATTCTCTCAGAGCGCTCTTTGAAATCTGATACCGTCCATCCCAATCAAGAGGGTTATCGGATTATGGCTGAAGAAGTTTTTCAGCTCATGAAGGAAAGTGGCTTGATTTGACTCTTTGGGATGCGTTAGTTGAGCAGAATGACCAGCCAGATGATGCCGGTAATGATCAGCGCAGTCAGTACTGCGGCGGAGCCCAGATCTTTGGCTTGCCCTGAAAGCTCATGTTGTTCGCTGCCGATTCGGTCCACCACGGCTTCAATGGCAGAGTTGAGCAACTCAACCACCATGATAAAGAGCCAGCTTACAATGAGCAGGGCCTGTTCCAATGTTGTTTCACCCAGATAAATGGCGATAACGATAACAATTGGAAGTAGTAGCAGTTCGGTCTGAAATGCCGGTTCACTGCGCGCTGCAGCCTTGATTCCTGCCCATGAGTAGCGCGTCGCACCGATCAGGCGGGTTAGGTAGTTCACGGCTTGCGGCTGAAAAACCTGAGCAGAGAGAGTTGTGGAGAGCGTGGGCCGTCGATTGGAACCGGGTAGTCACCTGAGAAGCATGCATCGCAGTGAACATCTCGCGGTTTGCCAACTGCCTTGTACATGCCATCTGATGAAACGAAAGCCAGTGAGTCGGCATTGATCGCCTTGCACATCTCTTCCAGATCCATCTTGTTGGCCAGAAGTTCGTCTGCATCAGGGGTATCAATCCCGTAGAAGCAGGGGTGTTTGGTTGGTGGGCTGGAGATACGCATGTGTACTTCAGCAGCGCCAGCGGCACGAACCATCTCAACAATCTTGCGGCTTGTGGTTCCTCGAACAATGGAGTCATCCACGAGCACTACACGTTTGCCTTCGATCAGTCTGCGGTTCGGGTTGAGCTTAAGCTTTACGCCAAAGTTGCGGATCGCCTGTTGCGGTTCAATGAATGTGCGCCCGACATAATGATTTCGGATAAGTCCCATCTGGAACGGGATGCCGGAGGCTTCTGCATAACCCATTGCAGGCGGCACACCGGAATCGGGAACTGGCACAACGATATCAGCTTCGGCAGGAGACTCTTTAGCCAGTTCAACACCAATTTGATAGCGGGCCTGATAAACATTAATCCCTTCAAGGTTGGAGTCAGGGCGTGCAAAGTAGACATATTCAAAGACGCAGAATTTCGATGTCGCATCGTCAAATGGGCGCAGGCTTTGAATGCCTTCTTTGTCGATAAGTACCATCTCACCCGGCTCGATGTCACGCTCATAGGTTGCACCAATCAGGTCAAATGCGCAGGTCTCAGATGCCAATACATAGGAGCCATCAAGTTTACCAAGAACCAGAGGACGGATACCATTCTTATCGCGCACACCGAACAGGCTTGACTCGGTCAATACCAGTAGTGAAAAGCCTCCCTGCAGCCGGTTAATCGCTTCGGCCAGACGTTCGCGTGTTGCCGGTGCTTTGCTCTTGGCAACCAGATGAATCAGTACCTCGGTATCTGATGTGGATTGGAAGATAGAGCCTTCCTGCTCCAGCTCTTTGCGCAGTTCCGGTGCATTTACAATGTTGCCGTTATGACACATGCCAATGCCACCATGCGCATACTCAAACGAGAATGGCTGACAGTTTCTCAGGCCCGATTCACCGGAGGTGGAGTAACGCACATGGCCGATACTGCTGTTACCGGTCAGTTCGGCGATGTCAGATTTTTTGAAGATATCGGCAACCAGACCCATGCCTCTGTGGTTGTTGAATGTCTGACCATCCGTGGAGACGATGCCTGCAGACTCCTGACCACGATGCTGTTGAGCGTAGAGACCTAGGTAGGTGAGGTTGGCCGCTTCCTGATTATCATAAACACCGAATACGCCGCACTCATCACGGAAGTGATCACCTGCTTCGTCGTGATCTAAGTTGGGGTGGGTATCGTTAGATATTGTCACTTCATACTATCCTGAATAATAGATTGTAGCTCTTTTTTGTCCGCAACGGGGATTCTGTCTGCCAGTTTCTCCGGAAGCGTCTCTTTCTTTGAAGTTGCAGGTTTGGCTGCATCGCCTTGACGTGAGAATGGATACCCTTCAGGAATTGCTTCACCCAGCATATCACCTGCTTCAATAGCATAAGGGGTTAACATGCTCTCCTGCATCCACTTGTGGTCAGGCTTGGCATAAGATGTGTAAATCAGAAAAGAGAGAGAGATGAGCAGCAGGCCGCGAGCGGCACCAAAGAAGATGCCAAGCGTACGATCAGTTGCTGTCAGGTCTGCCATGTCGACAAGTTTGCGAATGATGGCCCCGATAATGCCAACGATGAGCATGATGAGCACAAACACCAGTGCAAAGCCTGCGATATCGGCAACCGTTCCGTTGGTGATCCACTGGCCGAGGAATTCGCCCGCCTGACCGGAAACACGACTGGCTGCAAAAAATGCGGCAACAAGGCCAATGAGCGAGATGATTTCGCGCACAAAACCGCGCCATAGCGAAAGGACTACAGAGAGCCCAACAACCCCGATCAGGATATAATCAAAGAAGTTCAATGATTGCTCGATTTAAGTTTAATCAACTTAAGGCCACCTGTACCGCTTCAGATAGATGCTTTGCTGGCAGGCATGTAAGCCCTACAGCAGATTCGCGAAGCGTAGCAGCAAGATTGCTCTCCTGCACTCTTGTTTCATTTTCACGTGGTAGAAGTAGTTGTGAGAAGCCCAGATTGGCAGCCTCTCTTGCCCGTGCTTCCGGGTTGCCAACCGGGCGAATTTCACCGGTTAACCCCACCTCGCCAAACAGTGCCAGATCAGAGGGTAGCGGCTTCTCCTGATAGGCGGAGATGATTGCCAGCAACACCGCAAGGTCAGCCGCCGGCTCATTGATTTTCGCACCGCCAGCCACATTGACATAGATATCGAACTGGCCGAGAGGAATGCCAATACGGCGCTCCAGCACAGCAGCCATCATGCCGATACGATTGATGTCGAGGCCGACCGAAGAGCGCTTTGGCGTGGCATAAACAGTCGGAGCCACCAGTGCCTGCACCTCAACCAGTAGCGGACGCGTCCCCTCCATGCAGGCGAGTACTGTGGAGCCGGGAACGCCATGGGCACGCTCGGCAAGGAAAAGTTTCGAGGCATCGCGGATGCCAATTAAGCCGCGATCACTCATTTCGAATACGCCGATCTCACCGGCAGGTCCGAAGCGGTTTTTCACCGCTCTCAGGATGCGATGGGTATGTCCTTTATCACCCTCGAAATAGAGCACAGCATCCACCATGTGTTCCAGCACACGTGGGCCGGCAATAGAGCCGTCTTTGGTCACATGGCCGACCAGAATCAGGGCATGCCCCATCTGTTTGGCTTGCTGAATCAGGGCTGCAGCACAATCGCGTACCTGTGAAACGGTGCCGGGAGCTGAGGTGAGGCGATTGCTCACCATCGTCTGGATTGAGTCGATCACCACGGCGGCTGGCTTCTGTTTGGAGATGGTTGCCATGATTGATTCAAGTTCGGAAGCTGAAATCAGCATGAGATCTTTATGCAGTGAATCAATGCGTTCACCACGCATCTTTACCTGTGATGTCGACTCCTCACCGGTAATGTAGAGCATGCCGCCGAGGGCAGCCAGATGGCAGGAGGCCTGAAGTAGCAGGGTCGACTTGCCGATACCGGGATCACCACCAATCAGTACGGCGGATCCGGGTACAAGTCCGCCGCCCAGAACGCGGTCCAGCTCTTCAACCCCGGCACTGCGGCGTGGGTTGTCTTGGCTTGATATCTCTGTAATGGATGACGCGGTAAGCACTTTGCCTTTTGTTCCAACCCTTGCGGTGATTAGCGAATCATTCTGTTCGGTGATGCAGTTCCACTCGTTGCAGTCCGGGCACTGCCCGGCCCATTTTCGGTGCTCCGAGCCACAGTTCTGGCAGACAAAGATCGATTTCGACATGGCGATGAACTGTACACATGAAGTTGTTCTTATGCACTTGGCATGCATACGGGGTTGTTAATGCAGGGTGAACAACTGCTAAATACAAATTATGGTTCAGAATGGATGTTTATACCTAGCGCCTATATTCCGACTCTCCTGTTTTGATTGGGGGGATCTTACAGGAATACATCACAATCAGGTTAGCCAATCTCGTCATCGCGTAAGCTTTTCAGGAAAATATCAATCTGCTCACGAAGACGCTCAACCTGATCAAGCATTGCCGAGCTACTGTTGAAGGCGTTTGTCGACGCCAGATCAACCTCATCTGAAGCTTTGGAAACATCTTCCGTGGCAACCTGTACCTCTTGCATGCCAGACTGAGTTTCATGTGCTCCACTGGAAATTTCCTGGGTTGCAATATCCTGCTGCTCCATTGCTGACGCCACGTTTTGACTTGATTCGTTCATCTTGGCGATAATATCTGCGATATGTTGAATTGCCTGTGAAGCAACCTGAGTCTCGTCCTGCATGTTACGAATCTGAACCTCGATCACCTCGGTCGCTTTAGAGGTCTCCTGCGCTAGGCTTTTCACCTCATCAGCAACCACGGCAAATCCTCGGCCCGCTTCACCAGCTCGCGCTGCCTCAATGCTGGCATTAAGTGCAAGCAGATTTGTCTGATTAGCAATCTCCGTTATGGTAGCTAAAACAGAGCCGATTTCGTTTGAAACAGCAACCAGAGACCCAACTTTTTTGTTGGTCTGGTTGGCCTCATCAACTGCCTGTTGGGAAATGCGAAGCATATCAACAACCTGATGGTTAACAGTCGATATAGATGCTCCCATCTCTTCGGTTGCTGCGGCTGTCTGCTCTACATTCTGAACGCCTGTATTCACTCCTGCCATCGCAATATCAGACTGTTGCTTTAACTTCTCAGCAATAGCAGAGAGGTTCTCCGAAGAGCTTTGCAGATCACGAGCACCATCGCCCAGGCTTCCGACAAGCCCTCCAACACTGGTATCAAATTCATCAGCCATTTTTTTCTCCATTGCTATAATGGCCTGTTTCTGTTCCTTATCATGGAGCGACTTCTCCTGTTCAGCTTGCTTACGATCACGCTCAGCAGTTTTGAGGTGTAATCGCATGTCCTCCATGCCAGTCAGTAGCTGGCCGATGGCATCTGTAGACTCCGATTTGATTCTCGTATCCAAGTCGCCGCCAATAATCAGTTGAGCAGCATCACGTGCGCGATTAATTGGGTTGATTACAATTTTTTTAAGCATCCAGTTAATCAGAAGTAACCCTGCCGCCAAAAAAACAATGTTTAGAAGTAAATTGAATATCAATGCTTCGTTGATTGAGGCATCAACCTTTGCGAGCGAAGAGGTGATTCGTATGGCACCGTTTACTGTTTCAGGAGTAACCTCATGACATCCAAGGCAGTCAACGCCACGAGTATTTTCAGTAGCACGATATGGGATCCCAACGGTCAGAGTGCGACCATGCTCATTTTTTCCGACCTTAACAACTTCTTCGCCGCTAAGTAATCGAGCATCAATCTCATCTTTTGGCTGCTCATCTGGATGGCCTTCGCCATACTGTGAGCTGACAGCTTCAGCGCGGATAACCCTAACCTCTTCGATATCGTCAACAGCCGTCAGCTTCTCCAACAAAGTCTGTCGTTCATCCATAGCGCCCAGAAGCATTAGGGTATTAAGGCTGTCGAAGTAGTTACCATTCATATCAGTAAGACTCTTAGTCGCCATGCTAAGCACCCTTGATTTCTCCTCCTCATAAGAGGTGAGCGACGAGGCAGTAATAATAATCGTAAAGATAATAAATACAGTCAGGTTTATCTTAGTGGAAATCTTCAATCGGTTAAAAAATGATGTCTGCTTCATAATCACCTCCCAGAAACACAATCTATCGGCTGATGGGTCTTAAAAGTTTAATTATATCTGGTTGTTAATAGTTCAGCAGTTAGTCCCAACGGGCATTTATCGTTGTGGACTGTAGTTATTACTGTGTCGTTGGATTTGAGGTGTCACGAGGATAGCGCGTTATGTATTGCTAGTAACTATTTACCAGGAAGACCTTTGTGAAGTGCTTCTATTGCACACTGAGCAATGGTTTTTCTTTTTTGAGCAGCTGTGTTTTCTAATTGGCGATGGAGATCAGCTGGAATGTACCAGGCGACCTGACGCTCACGTTTGTTGACCTTGTTGTTGCGGAACTTTTTCTGGCGTGAGGCGTTATCGATTCGATTGATGAAATGACCAGCATGTATGGCTACCGCTTCCGAATATTGAGTGTCGGTAATGGAAGGTGGAAAAAACTTAGCATGACGAAGTATAAATTCACTTTCATCGTGTGTCAGAAGGTCGGTTCCAGTAATGATTTGGGCGTTGAAACGGGTGCCTATCTCAATATTTGTAATTGCGCCGGGGAAAGAGGTGTTTAAGAGGGCTTTAACTTCTTCATGTAGCCTTGTGTTGAGGGAGTTTACAATCTTTGCGTACTCTGGGGAGTCAGTAAGGAATGATTCGTTAAGCTCTATCTTGCCCCAGATGTCGCTGCGCTTTGCTGTTGCGAGGATGTTGAAAAATTCAAGTGTAATAGATTCTTTTAGCGGGCCACTGAGAGAAATGGTGACTGATTTAATGTCTGAGTTATGAACCATGGGAGTCTCCGTTACTAGTAACTTATCAGGTGGATAGTGCTTGGTCAAGGCTTGGATTATATTAACTTTGGCTTGTTGTTGATGAGTTCAGGTTCTTTTAAAAAGTGTGCAGTTTTAATAAACTCGAAACGGTAGGTATTGTAAAGAATGATAGTAATAATTACTAGTAACGTTTCGCTTGCATGTGACCTTAAGCCTGCTACACCTAGATAATAGGAGTGTCTCGATTGATTCGATGTAAGGGTGTGAAATTGTCTTACGAAATAAAGAGTCAATTCAAATAGCGCGTCTATTTTATGGCTATCATGAGCAGGCAGGAGTTTAATTTTTAATTATTCTATACTAAAATAAAGATGGTCTTATAATCACTGTTTTGGAGCTGGAAGGTTTCTGACCGGATAGAGGTAATACCCGGCATGGCTTATGTAGAGAACATTGTTGCTGATGAAGTCGTGGTGAGGGTGCAGGCATTCACTACGTGTGCGCTATGGTTCTGAAAAGTCATAATCAAGCAGGGTGCTCAAGTTCATGCTTGCGTTTTGTTTGTGTTTGCGAATAATACGCCGCCTTACATATGGATCCGAATTTATCCAGAGCGGTGGAGGGTTACAGGCCCTGAGAAACCGCGGCAACCGGCTGAAGATTAGTTTAAATCGACAGCGACTGGTGCCAATGCCTGCCTAGAGAGTGTTTCTAGGAGCGATGATGTTCGGGTTGATCATTTAAAATGTGTCAATGTCGATGCATCTTCTAAGTTCAACCTTCGCCTCAACGCGGAGGTTTTTTTGTTTTCGGATTCCGGTAAAAAGTTTAATCGCAATCTTGTGAGATTGCCTTCCCGTACATGGATGTGCGGCGGATGAGTAAAACGAATCCGTAAGTGAAGCAAAACCACGCTTTTGCGTAACGATTAAAAGTGAAAGGCAGGAGCTCTTTCACGAAAGGAGAATCAAATTGAGCGAAAGCATTGTACGTGCACTGAAATGTCGTGAATGTGGTCAGGAGTATCCGATTGAGCCGACCCATGTCTGTGAATTCTGCTTCGGTCCACTGGAAGTGGTTTACGATTATGAGAAGCTGGAGGGTAAGTTCACCCGTGAGCTGATTGAGTCGCGCCCGCAGACTATGTGGCGTTATAAAGAGTTGTTACCGATTGATGGTGAGCCGACTGTGGGTGCACAGAACGGATTTACACCATTGGTTCGTGCGAAGAATCTGGAAAAAGCACTGGGCGTGAAAGAGCTCTACATTAAAAACGACTCTGTCTGCTATCCGACACTCTCGTTTAAAGATCGCGTAGTTTCTGTGGCTCTTTCCAAAGCGGTTGAGTTTGGTTTTAAGACTGTGGCATGTGCCTCTACCGGTAACCTCGCAGGTTCGGTTGCAGCCAATGCAGCAGCGGCAGGGCTTGAATCTTACGTGTTTATTCCGCATGACCTTGAGCAGGGTAAAGTGTTGGGTGCCGGTGTTTTTGGTACCAATATCATCGGCATCAAGGGCAAGTATGATGATGTGAACCGTCTCTGCTCGGAAGTGGCCGGAAAATATGGCTGGGCATTTGTGAACGTGAATGTGCGTCCGTTCTATGCAGAAGGCTCCAAGTCGCTGGGTTATGAAGTGATGGAGCAGCTGGGCTGGAAAGCGCCGAAGCATGTTGTGGTACCGATGGCTTCCGGTTCTCTCTGCACCAAGGTGGATAAATCGATCAAGGAGTTCATTAAGCTTGGTCTGATCGAAGACAATGGCACGGCAGTTTATGGTGCACAGGCAACGGGCTGCTCACCAATTTCGAAATCAGTGAAAGATGGTACCGATATGATTCATCCGGTCCATGCCGACACTATTGCCAAGTCACTGGCGATCGGTAACCCCGCAGATGGCTTCTATGCAAATCGCGTAATTAAGGAGTCTGGCGGCTGGTCTGAGGATATTTCTGATGACGAAGTCATAGCAGCGATGAAACTACTGGCTGAGACTGAAGGCATCTTTGCAGAAACTGCAGGTGGTGTGACACTGGGCTGTGCCAAGAAGATGATCGAGTCAGGTAAACTGCCACGTGATGAGTCAATTGTTCTCTGCATCACCGGTAACGGCCTGAAAACGCAGGAAGCTGTGGCAGACCACATCACCAAGCCGCGCATTATTGAAGCAAGTCTGAAAGAGTTCGACGTGTTGGCAGAAGCCGATGGCGTAAAATAATTAAGTAATAAATATAAGATAAGCAGGAGAATAAAATGAGTGTAAATGTACGTATCCCAACCCCACTGCGTAAACTGACTGACGGTGCTGATGAAGTAGCAATCGAAGCAGCAACTATCGGTGAGCTGATTGATAACCTTGAAGCTGCGCACGCAGGCCTGAAAGAGCGTCTGTGTGATGAAGCCGGTGAGATCCGTCGTTTCGTAAATGTTTATGTAAATGATGAAGATGTTCGTTTTCTGGATGGCCGCAACACCGCACTGAAAGATGGTGATGAAGTATCCATCGTTCCAGCCATTGCTGGCGGAAAATAATCTGTTTGCCCGATAGCTGCGTTACGGTGAATTCGGCGATGCTCACATATTATTAATATGCTGCGCTTCTCAAATTCACCAGGCCTTGCTCTGAAACAAACATTTTTATTTTCTAGGAGAAGTTATGAAGTTAAGAGTTTATTTGACGTTTGATGAAGCAACGGTTCGTGAACCGTTGATTTGGAAACTGGCGAAAGAGTTTGATGTGATCACCAATATCCGTACCGCTGAGGTGAAGGATCACATGGGCTTGGTCGGACTTGAGCTTGAAGGTGAATCTGATGTGGTCGAAGCATCGGTGAAGTGGCTGCAGTCTCAGGGTGTTCATGTTGACCCCATCGAACAAAATGTAATTGAAGGGTAGAGCATAGCGTGGTGCTTGCTTCCTGAAAGGAGAGTGATATGGCGATATACAATAATGTAGCTGAAGCGGTAGGTAATACGCCGCTGGTCCGCTTGAACCGGCTGAGCGCTGATGTTGGAGCTGAAGTGGTAGCCAAGCTGGAGTATTTCAACCCACTGAATTCGGTGAAAGACCGGATTGGTAAAGCGATGATTGAAGCCGCTGAGCGTGGCGGCAAGCTGAAAGAAGGTGGTGTTATTGTTGAGGCGACCTCCGGTAATACCGGTATCGCGTTGGCATTTATTGCTCGCTCCAAAGGCTATCGTTGTATTCTTACTATGCCTGAATCAATGAGCCTTGAGCGCAGGAAGCTGTTGAAGCTTCTGGGTGCTGAGCTGGTTCTTACACCTGCAGAATTGGGTATGAAGGGTGCGCTTGCTAAGGCTGAGGAGATTGTGAGTTCGACAGAGGGCGCATTTCTGGCACAGCAGTTTGATAATCCAGCCAATCCTGAAATTCATCGTCAGACCACAGCTGAAGAGATCTGGACAGATTGTGATGGAGATGTTGATGCGATTGTTGCCGGTGTGGGTACTGGTGGAACGATTACAGGTGTCGCTGAGGTTCTGAAAGAGCGTAATTCTGAGTTTAAGGCGTTTGCTGTTGAGCCTGCAGATTCCTCCGTGATCTCAGGTGGAACTCCTGGTCCGCATAAAATTCAGGGTATCGGTGCAGGCTTTATCCCTGCGAACCTGAATGTCGACATTATTGATGGTGTTGAGCAGGTAACCAACGATGAAGCATTTGCCATGGCGCGTCGCCTCTCTGATGAAGAGGGAATTCCGGGCGGTATCTCGTCCGGAGCTGCGGTGACTGCAGCTTTAAGAGTAGCAGCTAAGCCTGAAATGAAGGGTAAACGCATTGTGGTGATTATTCCGTCGATGGCTGAGCGGTATATGTCGACCGATCTGTTCAAAGGTATCGAGGTTTAGGCACAGGCTCATCTTTGCACCCTGACTGCGTTGTTGCGGTGCTCAAATTCTCACGTATAAAAGATACGCTGTGGTTTTGTGCTCCTCACGCCTTGTCAGTGTACAAACCTGAGCCTGTGAGTTTATTAGAATTATAAATTGGAATTAGATTGATCGGAGTTGATAAGTGATTGATTTTACAGAGAAACAGATTGAACGCTATTCGCGTCACATCATCCTGCCTGAGGTGGGTGCTGAAGGGCAGTCGAAGCTGTTGGAATCGAAAGTGTTCATGATCGGTGCCGGTGGCCTTGGTTCACCTGTTGCCTACTACCTGGCTGCTGCCGGTGTTGGCACGATCGGAATTGCTGATGCGGATGTGGTGGATTCATCCAACCTGCAGCGTCAGATTATTCATAACGAGGACCGTATCGGTATGCCGAAGGTTGAGTCTGCCCGTGAAACGATGCAGGCACTGAATCCGGACGTGAAGGTCAACACCTACAACTACTTCGTTACCGAAGACAATATTCGTGAAATCATCCGTGAATATGATCTGATTATTGATGGTTGCGATAATTTCCCGACTCGTTTTCTGGTCAATGACGCATGTTACTTTGAGAAGAAGACGCTGATTTCCGGTGCCATGTTCCGATTTGAAGGACAGGTGGCTACATACAAGCCGCATGTAGATAAAGAGGGGCCTTGCTACCGCTGCTTGTATCCTGAGCCACCACCAACAGGTCTGGTGCCATCATGTTCGGAAGCAGGGATTCTGGGGGCTTTGGCTGGCTCGGTTGGTACGATTCAGGCAGTGGAAGCGGTAAAAGAGCTGCTCGGTATCGGTGACTCACTATCCGGTAAGTTGATGACCTTTGATGCACTGCGCATGGAGTGGAAGAAACTCAAATTGCGTAAGGATCCGGGTTGTCCGCTTTGCGGGGAAAACGCGACCATTACTGATCTGGTCACTTATGAGCAGGCGTGTGAGTTGCAGCTGGGACATTCTTAAGATACGGAAATGGCTTCCATACCATTTCCTTTAACGGAGATCAAAAACGTGGTTTTGATCTCCTTACAAAATTGGAACGATATCTAATTTTGATGGTACGTCCTTGTACCATGGGTTCTTACCCAGTGGTGCAGGGCGGTTAAAACAGGAGTTGTTGATGACAACAGAGTTTGATTTTGCACAGACATCCGATGTGGATGAGTTTGAAGCAGGGCTTAAGGCGTTTCAGGCTGGCACGATGCCGGAAGAGCGTTTCACGCCGTTCCGTCTACAGATGGGTGTATATGGACAGCGTCAGGATGGCGTACAGATGGTTCGTGCGAAACTGCCTGGTGGTGTGATGACGCCGGATCAATTGGATGTTATCGCCGAGTGTGTTGAGTCTTATGCCGGTGCAATGCCAACTGATGGTACGTTGACCGAGGCACCTGAGAAGGTGGCGCATGTCACGACACGTCAGGATATTCAGGCGAACTTTGTAAAACTTGAAGATGTGCTGCCATTCCTGCGTAAACTGGATGCGGCAGGCATGACCACGCGTGAGGCATGCGGTAACACAGTTCGTAACGTGACCACCTGTTTTTTGGCTGGTCGTTGCCCGGCTGAGCATGCGGATGTCACGATTCATGCGAGAAAATTTACTGAGTTCTTCCTGCGCCATCCGCTGGGGCAGCAGTTTCCGCGTAAGTTCAAAGTAACCTTCTCCGGTTGTGCTACCGATTGCGGCCTCTCTGGCATGCATGATGCAGGTTTTATTGCGACCCACAAAGATGGCAAGACTGGCTTCCAGGTATGGGCGGCCGGAGGCCTCTCATCGCAGCCGATGGGTGCGATGCTGCTGGAAGAGTTTATCGAAGAGTCTGAACTGTTTGTTGTCGGTGAGGCGTTGATGCGTATGCATTTCAAATATTCCGATCGTAAGCGTCGTGCCCGTGCCCGTATGAAATATGTGGCGCAGAAACTGGGCGCTGAAGGCTTTATCGAGGAGTATAGAAAGCAGCGTGCTGTGATCGAGAAGACCCATGCTGATGATTCAGGTTATGAGCAAGCAAACTGGCGCACGCCGACTGCAGAGCTTCCATTTGCCGATTCCGGCGTGGTTGATCAGCACAATGGTAAGTCTGCGATTCTGCTTAATCTGTTTCGTGGTGACATGACACCGACTCAGTGTCGTGCGGTTGCCAGTGCTGCGCGTGCAGCAGGTACGGATGAGCTTCGTGTAACTACCGAGCAGGGCATGGTTATTGCCGATGTTGATGGTTCCAAAGTTGATGCAGCTCTGAAGATTCTTAATGATGCCGGGCTGACCAGTGAATATGCACGTGGTATTGCCGATGTTGTGGCATGTCCGGGTACAGAGACCTGTCGTCTTGGTATTACTTCAAGCCGCGGGCTTGCTGCTGCACTGCAGCCGCTGATGGCTGATCTGAAGAAGGATGGCACACTGGCTGGTATTACTGTGAAAGCATCCGGTTGCCAGCACTCCTGCGGTCGTCATCATATTGCCGATCTTGGATTCCACGGTATGGCGAAGAAGGTGGCTGGTCAGGCTGTGCCTCACTATCAGTTGCATGTGGGTGGTTCTGGTGTTGCCGGTTCCCCGCTGGCCTTTGCTACCGATCCGGTACCTGCCAAGTACGCCCCTGAAGCGGGTATCAGCGTGCTTAATGCCTATAAAGCGGGTCGCAGTGGTGAAGAGACCATGCATGACTGGGCAACGCGTCTGGGTAGAGAGGGAATTTCGGAAATTTTAGCGCCATTTGCCGCTGATGCTGGTGAAGTTGAAGGGCTGATCTACGATTGGAGTGAGAACGAAGCGTTCAACACCAAGGGTAACAAGAAGGGCGAGTGTGCCGGTGCGGTACTCTCCATGTCTGATGCTCTGATATCCGAAGCTGAGTATGAGCTGTTGATTGCCCGTGCGCATACCGATGCCATGTTCTGGACTGAGGCCTTTACAGCGCTGCGTCGTTCAGCCATTTCGGCTGCGCGAGCATTCCTTGTGCCGTTTGGTGAAGCGCCGGAAGAAGATGGTGAAGTGTTTGGCTTGTTGGTAGCAAATGCGGGTTCAGATGCTGAATTGATGAAGCATTTCAATGCGGTTCAATCTGCACTGATGGGAATTGATCTTGGCGACCCTGCACCGGGCGTAACTAAATTGAAGTCTGTTCAGACAGCATGGCTTGAACTTGCGGCTGTTAGATTTGCTGCAGTGCCAGCAGAGACATCTGAATCAAATGGATCAGAGTCAGGAGCAGAGGCTTCTGCTCAGAGTGAGACATCTTCGGATGTGGAGCTTCTGGATCTTTCCGGTGTCGCCTGCCCGATGAACTTTGTGAAGACGAAGATTAAGCTCTCACCAATGGCTGTTGGTTCTCTACTGGACGTTATTCTTGATGATGGCGAACCGATTGAGAATGTTCCCCTTTCGCTTGAAGAGCAGGGGCAGACTATTCTAGCTAAAGATAAAATCTCCGATCGTCAGTGGAAAATCCGGGTGGAGAAGAGCACCCAGATCTGACCATGACAACTGACCTGCATCCCTTCGCCAATCCAGGCCGAACCAAACTCTCTTTGGTCAGCCGTGGTGTTGCCCTGCCTGGTGGTTTGAGTCAGCCATCGCGCTGGATTGCTCAGGCCAATGCGGCGGAGACGGTGATTGATATCCGTTTGCCAAGTGGTCACTTCTGTTCTGTTCCGGTGGGGCAGCCCTATACGAATGAGAGTACGTTTCTTCTGCACGAAGAGGGGGATGGTTTTCGTTTGAGCTGTGCCGGAGAAGAGCAGCAGATTGAATTGATTGAGGCTCCTTCATTCTATAGTAAAACAACCCGCTCCGGTGCGAGAATGGGTAGTTTCGCCTCACTGCATGATAAACTTCTAATCCTGAATCCGCTGCTTGGTTGTGGTTTTTTTGCTGAACAGGGGCTTGCCTGCCAATACTGTCAGTACGACTCCATGCTTAATGAAATGGAGCCACCGCTTCGTGACTCTCTTGATCTGGTCGAGGTAGTTCGTGCGGCACTGGATGAGCGCGAGATCGATACTGTCTATCTCTATAATGGCTACGCCCCAGGTGATGATGCAGGGCTGGCACGTCTGGTTCCAATCATTGATCTTCTTCGGCGGCATCTTGGTCATAGGCAGATCGCATTGGAGACAGTTGCGCCAACGGATGTTTCAGTTATTGATGAGCTTTATGCAGCCGGGCTGGATATCTTTGTCTGTAATCTTGAGCTGTTTAGTGAAGAAAGATTTATTGAAGTCTGCCCAGGGAAACAGAAACATGGTGGCCAAAAGGCGATATGGGCAGCTTTGACCCATGCCAAACAGATTTTTCGTGATGGTGCTGTTGTTAGCCATCTGATTCCAGGGCTGGAGTCACTTGAGTCGACCGTTGATGGGATGAAATCTCTGATTAAATACGGTGTAGTTCCGCTGCTTGTTCCATTCCGTCCTCTGCCGGGAACAGCGCTGGAGGGTCGTGATCTGCCGAGTCTGGATGATGTGGAGCAAGCACTCCTTGTTCAGTACGAACTGCTGGCCGAATCAGGCATTCCAACGCATCGCCTGAGAGACATGGGCCGGGTTTTGACCCCGATGGAGGGGCGCACACTTACTGGTGATGAGGCGAACCTTCGGGAACGTGTTGAGCAGTGGAGTATTTCTGATCCTGGTCGCTGGCTGGGCGGTATGGTTGACAAGTTCCGTCGTGGTCTGCGTGTTCAGCAATCCGATGAGTCACGAGATCTCTGATGGCAGTTTTTATTGATCAGTCTCCACTGCATGTTCTGTTGGCCAGAAAAGGACTTCCTTATCTGATCCTTACAGTTATTGCTCTGCTGGGCTATTTGGCCCTGAATCAGACGCCACCGGAAGGGCTGACCGAAAATGGATGGCGTTCAATTATCGTATTCTGTCTCTGCCTGATTCTCTGGGTAACACAGCTTTTGCCGCTCTCGGTTACTTCCCTGATGGGGTTGGCTCTGTTGCCGCTTCTCGGAGTGCTTCCTGCTGATGATGCCTACGGTATGTTTGGAAACTCTGCAGTGTTTTTCATTTTGGGAGCATTCATGCTCGCTGCCGGTGTTATTAAGTCCGGCCTGTCTGAGCATGTGGCTTTGGCGTTGGTGGATCGTGTAGGCCTTGGTCCGAAACGTTTGTTGCTGACCATGCTATTTCTCCCTGCCTGCATGGCTGCTTTTATTCCTGAACATGCGGTGGCTGCTGTGATGCTTCCGATCGTTTGGGAGGTGGTGCGTGGGCTTAATCTAAAACCGGGACATAGGTATGCGCAGGCGCTCTTTTTTGCCATGGCATGGGGTGCGATTGTCGGTGGTGTTGCCACACTGTTGGGTGGCGCTCGTGGCCCACTGGCACTCGGTATCGTTGAAGAGCTTACGGGTAGAGGATTCTCATTCTTGGACTGGGTGCTTGCTGCCGGACCTCTGGTGATCGGCATGCTGGTCGTTGCAGCGCTTCTTTTGCTGATTATCACGCCGTTTGATGGGCTCGATGTGCGTTCGGCCAGAGATCGAATTGAGAAACGTCAGCTTGAGCTTGGAGACTTGACCCTTCAGGGCAAGATGATGGCACTATTGTTGATTGTCACAGTCCTGTTCTGGATTACTGCTGGCCACGAACTTGGCCTGGCCAGTATAGCACTGGTGAGTGTGGTGTTGATGTTTGCACTCAGGCTGGTCTCCTGGAAAGAGGTGGATGAGCACGTCAACTGGGGTGTGGTATTGATGTATGGTGGCGCGATTGCGGTTGGTAAGGCTTTGACAGTGACCGGTGCTGGCATCTGGCTGGCGCAGGAGCTGCTGCCATCCGGACTTGCTGGCATAGCTCTGCTGGCGTTGCTGGCATTGATTACGTTGCTGATGACTGAGAGTGTCAGCAATGCTGCTGCTGTGGCGATTTTGCTACCGGTTGTAATTCCTTTTGGCATGGAAGCCGGGTTTGATCCGGTCACCATTGCGATGGCTGTCGGTATTATTGCCGGTTTTGCTTTTATGCTACCGATGGGAACTCCCCCCAACGCCATGGTTTATGGAACCGGATATGTGGAGCTAAAATCAATGCTTCGATATGGCGCGATTCTCTCTCTATCGGCCTTGTTTCTGTTTATTTTCGTAAGTGCAGTTTGGTGGCCGCTGGTAGGATTAGGAGTGTGATAGAGATGGATCATATAAATCAGGCTGTTGATCTGTTGAAACAGGCAGAGCATGAATTTGCACCAAATTTGGTGTTTGCATGCAGTTTTGGTGCCGAGGATGTCGTGCTGTTTGAGTTGATTACTAAACATGCACCATCGATTCCTGTTGTAACGCTTGATACTGGTCGCCTGCCTCAGGAGACCTATGACGTGATGGATGCGTGTCGTGAGAAGTATGGCCTGAATATCGAGGTTCATTTTCCGGATGCATCTGATGTTGAAGCCATGGTGCGTGAGAAGGGTGTGAATCTCTTCTATCAGAGTCTGGAGAATCGAAAGCTTTGCTGTGAAATTCGCAAGATTCGTCCACTCAAACGTGCGCTGGAAGGTGTTAAAGCGTGGGTTACCGGACTGCGTCGTGAGCAGGCCGCATCCCGTTCTGATATGCAGCCGATTGAAGATGATGAAGCTTTCGGTATCAAGAAGTTCAATCCACTAATCGAGTGGTCTGAAAAAGATATATGGGACTACATCAAAGCAAACGATGTGCCCTATAATAAGTTGCACGATCAGTTCTACCCATCTATTGGTTGTGCGCCGTGCACTCGCTCGGTCACGATTGGTGAAGACCCGAGATCAGGACGCTGGTGGTGGGAAAATGAGGGGGCGGTGGCTGAGTGTGGCCTACATGCCAACCCGATTTCAGAAATAAGAGGAGAGAAGAAGTGAGTGAACATAAGAAGATTTCAATTGTCTGTTTCAGTGGCGATTTTGATAAAATCGTAGCTGCTTACACGATCGCGACAGGTGCTGCGGCAACCAACCGTGAAGTGACTATGTTTTTCACTTTTTGGGGCCTGAATGCTCTGAAGAAAAAAAAGGGGCATAGCTGGCTGGGTAAGGATTTTCTCTCCCGTATGTTCAACTTCTTGATGGGTGGGCTGAAGTCTCTTCCTCTCTCTCGTCTGAACTTTGCTGGTGTGAGTCCAAAATTAATGACGGGCATGATGAAAAAGAACAATGTGGCGACACTTCCGGAACTGATTGAGGCGGCCGATGCCTTGGGGATTCGTGTGTATGCCTGTGAGATGGCGATGCAGATTCTGGGTGTGACCAAAGATGATTTGGTGGATTCAGTTCAGGAAGTTGTGGGTGTTGCCACGTTCCTGAATGAGTCTGAAGACGCACACATTATTTTTATCTAAGGAAGGTTAATAGATGCATTTTTTGGATATTACACGCGAGACATGCCCGATGACCTTTGTGAAGGTGAAGCTCCAGCTGGCCAGAATGGATGTCGGTGAAGAGTTGGAAGTGATTCTTAATGAAGGTGAGCCATTGCAAAATGTACCGCGTTCGTGCGAGGAACAGGGCTATCAGATTCTCTCTGTAGAGAATTGCGATGATGGTGATGGCAAACATCGCGTTATTGTTAAGAAATAAGATGATTGATTTGGAGACTAGAGATGTCTGAACATAAACTGACACAGCTAAAAGCGCTTGAGGCCGAGTCGATCCACATTATCAGAGAAGTGGTGGCGGAGTTTCGTAATCCGGTCATGCTTTACTCGGTGGGTAAGGATTCGTCGGTATTGCTACATCTGGCGCGTAAGGCTTTCTATCCAGCACCGCTGCCGTTTTCACTGCTGCATGTGGATACCGGATTCAAGTTCAAGGAGATGTACGATTTCCGTGATGCTTTCTGTGAAGAGATCGGAGCCGATCTGATTGTTCGCAAAAATGAAGATGCCATTGCCAAGGGTATGAATCCAAAAGAGCACGGCGTTGCCCGTTGTTGTGGTGCCCTGAAGACTCAGGGGCTTCTGGATGCATTGGAAGAGGGTGAGTATGACGCTGCATTTGGTGGTGCCCGCCGTGATGAGGAACGTTCGCGTGCAAAAGAGCGTGTATTCTCTATGCGTGATGAGTTTGGGCAGTGGGATCCGAAAAATCAGCGTCCGGAACTATGGAGTCTTTATAATGGCCGCATTCACGAGGGTGAGTCGGTTCGTGTATTCCCGATCTCCAACTGGACTGAGATGGATGTCTGGCTCTATATCAAGGAAGAGAACATTCCGATTGTACCGCTCTATTTTGCTGAGGAGCGTCCAATGATTGAGCGCGGTGAAATGTTGATTCCCTATTATGAAGAGAACAAAGATCAGCTGCTTGAGGGTGAAGAGCCGACGATGGTGATGTCGCGTTTCCGTACGCTGGGTTGTAGCCCGTGTACAGGAGCGGTTCGTTCCACCGCGACTAACATGGAAGAGATTGTAGCCGAGGCTGCAGCAGCACGTCGTTCCGAGCGTGAAACACGAATCATTGATCACGGTGCGAACACCATGGAAGATAAGAAAAAAGAGGGTTATTTCTAGGTTTTGATAGATGCGCAAAAGGGCTTTCATGCCATTTTTGCTTGAACGGCAGCAGAAAAGCGTGGTTTTCTGCTGCCTCCCGAACTCTGACGAGTTCGCCGCCTTCCATGGCGGATAGGGATGCAGAGTATTACCTGAAAGGTTTTGAGGATAAGTGACATGACGGAATTGAATTTAGAGATGACCAAAGAGATGGAGCTGCTCCGACTGGTGACGGTTGGTAGTGTGGATGATGGTAAATCAACCCTGATTGGCCGACTTCTTGTCGATACCAAAGGCGCATTTGAAGATCAGCTGCTTGCCGTGCGCAAGAAAAAGAGTGAAACAAAAATCGCTTCTGCTGCCGAGATTGATCTGGCGATGCTGACTGATGGACTCTCTGCCGAGCGTGAGCAGGGCATTACCATTGATGTGGCCTATCGTTATTTTGCTACGCCAAAACGTAAATTCATCATGGCGGACTGCCCTGGTCATGAGCAGTACACCCGAAACATGGTGACAGGTGCATCAACTGCCAGTGCTGCAATTATTTTGATTGATGCCCGTAATGGTGTGATGCCACAAACCAAACGTCATACTCATATTTTGAGCCTGCTTGGTATGCCTCACCTGATCGTAGCGATCAATAAGATGGATATGGTTGATCATGACCAGGCTACATTTGAGAAAATTCGCCAGGATATGACTGATTACTGTGCGAAACAGGGTATTAAGGATCTGATCTGTATTCCTATGTCGGCTCTGAACGGCGATATGGTCGCGGTTCGTGGTGACAATATGCCGTGGTATGAGGGTGCAACACTACTGGAGACTTTTGAGTCTCTGCCTGTATTGGATGAAGTTGATCATCAGACATTCAGGTTTCCGGTTCAGCTTTTGAATCGTCCTCAGACAGCAGAGCTTCCTGACTACCGTGGATTTATGGGAACGATCGCTTCAGGTACCGTGAAGGTTGGCGATAAATTAACTGCTCTGCCAAGTGGAAAATCATCAACAGTCAAAGAGATTGTTACATTTGATGGCAATCTGGAAGAAGCGTTTGCTCCTCAGAGTGTCACGATTACACTCAGTGATGAGATCGATATCTCCCGTGGTGATATGTTGGTGAAATCAGATTCCGGGATGGAAGCAAAGCAAAAGATCACGGCCAATGTCTGCTGGATTGGTGATGAGCCGCTGGAGCCTCGCAAGAAGTACTGGCTCAAACATACCACTAATATGTTGAAGGCGATGGTGACCGAGATTGATTTTAAAACTGACATTCACTCACTGAATCATGAGCAGTCGGGCCAGTTAGCAATGAATGAGATTGGTCAGATTCAGTTGAAGCTGCTGAAGCCGATCTATGCGGATAGTTATGCTGAAAACCGTTCAACCGGAAGTTTTATCTTGATCGATAGCTTCACCAACAACACCGTCGGCGCAGGTATGATCATCTGAAGGGACTCTGTTTTTTGTGATGGACTTCACAGTAATAGGATGATTTTTCCGGATGGTTCGTTACCGAGTTAACGATTAACGTCTATTCTGTTGTTACTGGAGGAAACATGAAAAATTTATTCTGGATTATGATTGTGGCATTTGGGCTAAGTGGTTGCGCCACAATGAATGATGCTTGGGATTCCACCAAGGAGGCGTCCAGTAGTGCCTGGGAGTCGACCAAGTCGGTTTTTAGTGATGATGAAAAGGATTCAGATAAGGATTGATATCTGAATCAATTGGACAGGGGCCGCACTGCGGCCCTTTTTTATTGCCAGTTAATTTTCTGAAGTTGCTCCCATAGCCCTGCGGCGACAGGGCCGAGCGGCTGCTCTTTTTTTCTGACAGCTTTGATATTCACAATCAGTGGCGAGAACTCTTCACTGCCAAGTAGAAGAAGTTCGCCGTTTTCTATTTCGGTCTTTACCGTATGCAATGGCATTCGCCCCCAGCCCATGCCTGAAGCGATAATGCGTTTTTTTGTTGTGAAGTCACTAACCACCCAGTGATGGGTACCCTCTACAATACCTGCGCTCTTTTTCTCTGAATGACGGCTGGAATCTCGCACGATGATCTGGGTTGTTCCCTCCATATCTTTTTCTACAAGTGTCGCTGCTCTTGCAGCCAACTTTGATCTGGCTGAAATCACACTGACCAGTTGGATCTGAGTCAGGTCTGCATAAACATAATCATTCTGCTGCTCAAACACCTCTGCGATGGCAATGTCTGCATCATTGTCGTTGAGCCTCTCCATGGTGCCATTCAGTGTTTCAACCAGCAGAGAGAGCCGTGTTGCCGGGCACTGCTCCATAACAGCGTTAAATAGTGATAGAGGAGCATCAACGGGGACAATGGCGCTCATGGCGACGTTGAGTTCCGGCTCTTCTCCACCAGAGAGATGCTCAGCCAGATTTGAGAGCTCCTCAGCATGCGAAAGGATGCTTCTGGCTTTTTTATAGAGAACCTCACCTTCAGCTGTGAGTTGGGGACGATACTGGTCACGAAGAAAGAGGGTGACACCCAAGTCCTCTTCAAGTTTTTTGATGGCTATACTGATTGCCGACTGGCTTTTATAGAGAGTATCAGATGCTGCCCTGAATCCGCCGTGCTCTACGACAGCATGCAGTGCCTTTAATTGATTAAGAGTCATATTATCTATCAGAATAGTGTATAAATAAAATATATCAAGACGATAAAATCATTATGCTTTTTATAGAACGTATCGCGAGCCTAAGATTGCGACGTCAGATGAGATGATAGTAAGGAGTTCTAATGGGTATGCTGATTGATGGAAAATGGGAAATTGATGACGGCAAATGGGCTTCCAAGGACGGTAAGTTCCATCGTGCTAAGTCGCAGTTCCATTGCGGTTTTGGTCAGGATGGCTTTCCTGCCGAAAAAGACCGGTACCACCTCTATGTAAGCTTGGCCTGCCCGTGGGCACACCGTGCACTGATCTTTCGTAAGTTGAAAGGTCTTGAGCCATTGATTGGTTTGACTGTAGTTAGTCCCGACATGCTAAAAAGTGGTTGGGAGTTTGAAGAGCCTGAATCACTCTACGGTTTTGAGTATGCTTATCAGCTCTATTCAAAAGCCAATTCTGATTACACAGGTCGGGTGACTGTGCCTGTTCTGTGGGACAAAAAGGAGCAGACCATCGTCTGCAACGAATCTGCTGAGATCATTCGGATCTTCAATTCGGAATTTAATAAGCTAACTGGTAACCGGGATGACTATTACCCCGAAGCGTTGAGGGATGAGATCGACGAGATCAATGCGTTTGTCTACCCCAACATTAATAATGGTGTCTACCGGTGTGGGTTTGCCACAAAGCAGGCGGCATATGAAGATGCGTTTGATTCGTTATTCTCGGCTCTGGATCGGGTTGAGTCGATTTTAGGTGAGCATCGTTATCTGGTCGGAAACACGTTAACCGAAGCTGATTGGCGGCTGTTTACCACGATGATCCGTTTTGATGCCGTCTATGTGGGACATTTCAAATGTAACCGGAATCGCATAGCCGATTACCCGAATCTCTCCAATTACATCCGTGATCTCTATCAGCAGCCTGGGGTGGCAGATACGGTGAATATGGAGCATATCAAGCGGCACTACTACTATAGCCATGAGAGCATTAATCCAACCCGAATTGTGCCGAAAGGTCCGGCGTTGAATTTTGATGCGCCGCATGATCGTGGAAGGTTTGAAGAGGCTGAACAAAATATAAGAAGAGCAGTATGAGTGAATGGAAGTGAAAACCCATTGCGCGATAACCGGCACATCAGATTTCAGAAAGGAGGGACACACATGATTCGTTTGAGGAAAGCAGAAGATCGAGGTCATTCCGAACATGGCTGGTTACATTCTCACCATACGTTTTCATTTTCTGACTATTCCGATAGTGCTCACATGGGGCACTCGGTTTTGCGTGTTATTAATGATGATACCGTTGAACCTGATCAGGGTTTTGGCACGCATCCTCATAGGGATATGGAAATTATCTCCTATGTACTCGAAGGTGAACTTGAACATAAAGACTCTATGGGAAACGGCTCGGTGATTCGGCAGGGCGATGTACAGCGAATGAGTGCCGGAACCGGAGTTACCCATAGTGAGTTTAATCCCAGCCAGAAATCGAGCACGCATTTTTTGCAAATCTGGATACTTCCTGACCAGCAGGGATATGAACCAAGCTATGAGCAAAAGTCATTTTCCGAAGCCGAGTTAACCGATCAATTCCGGTGTGTGGTATCGGATGATGGGCGAGATGGGTCGGTGAGCGTACATCAGAATATACAAATGTATTTAGCCAGACTGAATGGTGAAGAGAGCCGGTTCGTAGTTGAAGCTGGGCGATGCGCATATGTTCATCTGGCAAAAGGGGAGATAAATCTCAATGGAGAAGCAATGCATGCTGGCGATGGTGCCTACATTGATGATGCAGGAATTTTAAATTTTGAAAAGCCTGAGCAGGCGGAAATTCTTCTGTTTGATTTGCCTGATAAAAATAAATAATAAAGGAATGGGAAGCGATCTTTGTTAAATAATAGTAAAGACCAGTATGGATGGGTGAGCATCATTATCCATTGGATCATGGCGCTGGCGATTTTTGGTATGTTTGGACTCGGGTTATATATGGTCGATCTCACCTATCTGCATGAGTATTATAAACTGGCTCCGGATATTCATCGTAGTGTTGGAGTTTTGTTGTTGTTTCTACTGGCTATTCGACTTGGTTGGCGTTTGATGAATCCGGTTCCAGATATTTTCGGACAATCGTGGGAGAAGGTGATTGCACGATGGGTGCATCGCGGGCACTACTTGTTCATGTTTGCACTAATGATTAGCGGATATCTGATCTCTACTGCAGATGGCAGGGCAGTTGATGTGTTCAACTGGTTTGAGATGCCGGCATTTTTCCCCGCTGAAAAGGGGCGGGAAGAGATGGCGGGATTTATACATATGCTACTGGCTTGGGGATTTATGGGTTATGTAGGCATGCATGCAGCGGCTGCATTGAAGCATCATTTTGTTGATCATGATATTACACTGTTACGTATGTTTGGAATCATTCAAAAAGAGAAAGGAGAAGAGGAATGAAATTGAGAATATTATTAGGGGTCGCTTTGTTGACGCTGGGTTTGGGAACGTCTGCAACTGCTGAAAATTATGTGATTGATCACAAAGGGGCGCACGCTTCGATTAACTTTAAAATTCAGCATCTGGGATATAGCTGGTTACTTGGTCGTTTTAACACGTTTGACGGCACATTCAGTTATGATGAGAAAAACCCTTCTGCATCAAAGGTTCAGGTCACTATCGACACCACCAGTGTGGACTCCAACCATGCCGAGCGTGATAAACATCTGCGTAGCCCTGATTTTCTGAATGTGGGAGCGCATCCCAAATCAACATTTGTCAGTAAATCGTTCAAAGAACTGGGCAGTGGAAAGGCCGAGCTTGTTGGAACATTTACACTTAATGGTGTGACCCGTGATATCACCATTGATGTAAATCATATCGGTGCAGGTGCAGACCCGTGGGGTGGTTATCGCCGTGGTTTTGAAGGTTTTACAACTCTGAAGTTAGCCGATTATAACATTGCGAAAGCCAATATTCTGGGCGCAGCCTCTCAGGAACTGGAATTGCATCTCTATCTTGAAGGTGTTCGCCAATGATGGGAGATGACCATGGCTGATTTTTTCAGCGAAGGAACATTTAACTTTTTGAAAGAGTTGTCGGTTCACAATAATCGGGACTGGTTCAAAGAAAACAAGGCGAGGTATGAGCAGGAGGTTCGTGAGCCTGCACTCGCCTTTATTCGAGCCATGCAACCGGAGCTTGAGCGTTTTGCACCGCACTTTGTAGCTGTCGACAGGAAGGTGGGCGGTTCACTGATGCGCACCCATCGGGATGTACGCTTTTCCAAGAACAAGCAGCCGTATAAAACCAATATCGGTATTCAATTTCGTCATGAGGTAGGAAAGGACGTGCATGCTCCCGGTTTTTATCTTCATATCGAAGCGCATGAGGTGTTTGTCGGTGCAGGTATCTGGCACCCGGATTCCGATACGCTGAAGAAGATTCGCATCTATATCGATGCACACTCGACTCGCTGGGAGGGTGGCCGGGATGATTCCGGGTTTGCCAAGGCCTATTCACTGGCTGGTGATAGCCTGATCCGTGCACCGAAAGGATTCAGCCCGGATCATTCGATGATCGATGACCTGAAACGAAAAGATTTCATCGGTATCGCACCACTGATGCCGGAGCTGATTCTGCAGGATGATCTGGTTGGGCTGGTCAGCAGCTACTTTGAGACAGCAAGGCCATTTATGCAGCAACTATGTCGTGCGACCGGTGTTCCCTACTAATTGATAAAGAGGTGATGGATGAAGTCGAAGAAGGTCTATTTTGAGAATGCTGAGGGGCTGAAGCTTGCAGCGTATCTGGATTTTCCCATTGATGGTAAACCACGCGCCTTTGCGCTATTTGCTCACGGTTTCACACTGACCAAACATCTGAAATCAATCACCCATATCAATCGGGCACTGGCAGCCAAGGGGATTGCCGTGTTGCGTTTTGATTTCACAGGCCTGGCTGAGAGCGAAGGGGATTTCGCCGATACCAACTTCTCATCCAATGTCAGTGACATTGTCTCGGCAGCTCGTTTTCTGGAACGTGAGTATAAAGCACCGGAGATTTTGATTGGGCACTCCCTTGGCGGTGCAGCGATATTTGTGGCAGCGCGGGACATTCCATCGGCTAAAGCTGTCTCCACTATCGGAGCACCATGCGATCCATCCCACATTGCTCATATCCTCTCCGGTCATGAAGAGGAGCTTGAGAAACATGGTGAGGTGGAGGTCTCTATCGGTGGACGTCTATTCCGGCTGAAGAAACAGTTTCTCGATGACGTGAAAGAGGCTGAGACCTGTGCGGCGATTCATGATCTGAAAAGAGCGCTTTTGATTTTTCACTCACCTGTCGATGAGATTGTTGATATCAAACATGCCCAGAAAATTTATGAGTCAGCACGTCACCCGAAGAGCTTTGTCACACTCGACAAGGCGGATCACCTGCTCAGTCAGGAGTCAGATGCCCGTTATGTTGGATCGATGATTGCCACCTGGGCCGATAAATATGTTTCGATTCGGGAGGTCGAGTGGGATTCCGGGCCGCATGCTGTGCGGGTCCGAACAGGTTCAACCTATTACACTGAGATTAAATCCGGTGGTCACGGATTATTGGCTGATGAGCCGATTCAGCTTGGTGGTACTGATCGTGGGCCGACCCCATACGGTCTGCTGATCTCCGCACTTGGCTCATGCACTAGTATCACCCTGCGCATGTATGCCGACCGAAAAGGTTGGGATGTCGATGAGATTAATGTCTATCTCAATCATGAGAAGGTGCATGCAGAGGATTGCGAAGAGTGTCCTGAGGTCTCGTCCGGAAAGATTGATCGTATTGAACGGCTGATTGAGGTGGTGGGTGACCTGGGCAGTGAGCAGCGAAGTCGTTTATTGGAGATTGCGGACCGCTGTCCGGTTCACAAAACTCTGCATGAGAAGGTTCATATTACGACGAAATATTTAGAGTCAGAGGAGAGTTGAGACATGGATAAGAGAGCAGTAACGGTAGCGCCGATAGATGATTTGATCGCTAAACGCTGGAGTCCGCGCGCCTATGACGCTTCCCGTCCAGTAGAGCGAGAGAAGCTTCTTTCACTACTGGAGGCAGCACGCTGGGCGCCCAGCTGTTTTGGAGATGAGCCTTGGCGATTTGTGATTGGAGATCGAAGTTCAGACGAAGAGGGGTGGCAGCGAATTTTTGAAACACTTGCCGAGAAGAATCAGCTTTGGGCCAAAAATGCACCGGTTCTGATTTTGGTAGCTGCGGACTCACAGTTTCGTATGAATGGAGAGCCCAATGGCTGGGGGCAGTATGACAGCGGTGCTGCTGCAATCTCACTCTGCCTGCAAGCCGAAGCGTTAGGCCTATCTGCACACCAAATGGGTGGTTTTAGTCCTGAAGCTGTCAGTCGTGCCGTTGCTATTCCGGATCAGTTCACACCGATGGCAGTGATTGCTTTGGGATATCAGGGATCTCTGGATAGCCTTGCTGAGGATTTTCACCCCATGGAAATAGCAGATCGTAAACGCCAGCCGCTGTCTGAGAACTTTTTTTCAGGTATGTGGGGAAAAGCTCTGACTACAGGGGGTTGATATGACTGTAGAAGCACATGAAATAGATGAAGGCACACTCTATTTCGATGGTAAGAAGTGTATCCATTCACGCAATTGCGTCTTGAACCGCCCCGATGTGTTTGTACCGAATGTGGAGGGTGAGTGGATACATCCTGATCAAGCCAACGCGGATGAACTGCATGGGCTGGCAGAGAACTGTCCATCTGGGGCCATTGCCTTTGTTGAGCATGATCAGCCGTTACGTAGACCCCTGATTAATACCTTGCATATACGTGAAAACGGACCTTGTGCACTCAAGGCGGAAATTCATATAGAGGGCGAAAAACCACAAACACGTTTAACTCTGTGTCGCTGTGGGGCATCAAAAAACAAGCCTTATTGTGATGGTTCGCATGCTGAAGCGGGGTTTGCTGCTACGGGCGAACCGCCTATTCAACCTTCCGAACCATTGGAGTCACGAGATGGCCCTGTAACGGTTTCACTCATGAAAGATGGGCCACTGATACTGGAAGGGAACCTTGAGGTTTGCGCGGGTACAGGTCATACAGTCAACCGAACACAACAGGTGTTTCTGTGTCGCTGTGGAGCATCAGAGAACAAACCCTACTGCGATGGAAGCCATTCAGAAACAGGATTTAAGGACTAAAAATGAGCGAGAAAATAAACCGTCCTATTACTGGACTTAGGGGAGTTGAGCATGTGGGAATTACGGTTCCTGATGTCGATACTGCCACGCTGTTTTTTGAAACAGTTTTAGGGGCTGAGCGATTATTCGAAATAGGACCTTTCATGGCTGAAGACAACTGAATGGCCATTAATTTGGGCGTTGATCCAAAGGCTGTTGTTAAAACGTTGCGTCTATTGAAATTGGCTAACGGACTATGCCTTGAACTTTTTGAATATGGCGCTCCCGACCAAAATGATGATGTTCCTAAAAACAGTGATATTGGTGGTCATCACATAGCCTTTTATGTGGATGATATTAATCAGACTGTTAAAGAACTCGCGGAACATGGTGTGGAGGTTCAAGGTGAACCTAAGCTCATGAACGAAGGCCTAAATGAAGGATTTAGCTGGGTCTATGCTTTGGCCCCTTGGGGTCTACAACTAGAATTTGTTAGCTATCCTGAGGGAATGAAGAGTTTGCGAGACCGGACTCTCCTGTTTGGAAGCCAGCATGATTCTGCTTTTGGAGGTTCAAATGAATTTGGGAAACATTCATGAGTTCTGAGCTGTTAGAATACGTCCTGTTTTTCTTAATCGCTGCGGTTGTGGTTGTGCCGCTATTTCGCAAATTAGGACTTGGCGCAATTTTGGGTTATTTGATTGCAGGCATGCTTATTGGCCCACAAACCCTTGCGCTAATTACAGACCCGATTTCTATTTTACATTTTGCAGAAATTGGTGTGATTTTTTTACTTTTCCTGATTGGCCTTGAGCTTAACCCCTTCCAGGTTTGGCGTATGCGCTCAGATATATTGCTGCTGGGAGGTAGCCAAGTTCTATTAACAGCGCTTGTCATCACGGTATGTGTATCTGCGTTAACGGAATTGTCTTTTGCTCAAAGCATGGTGATCGGGCTTGCTGTCGCACTATCTTCTACGGCCTTTGCCGTTCAATTGATGGCAGATAAAGGTATCTTGGCATCCAATACCGGTAGAAAAGGGTTTGCAATATTGCTTCTGCAAGATCTGGCTGTGATCCCCATTATGTTCTTTGTGCAGTTTCTTGCTATCGAAGAAACAACTGGATCGGCAGCACCCTGGTGGTATGGAATAGTTCTAGTTCTTATTCTGCTTGCTGCGGGGAAGTATGTTGTTCCTGCCATGTTGAAAATGATCGCCAAACATGGCAACCGAGAGAGCATGATTGCAGCAGCTTTATTTATTGTTGTTGGAGCATCTTACTTGATGGATCTAGCTCACCTGTCGATGGCAATGGGCGCATTTATCGCAGGCATCATGTTGGCAAACTCTGGCTTTCGGCACCAGCTTGAAACCGACCTTGAACCCTTCAAAGCATTAACGCTTGGACTATTTTTTATTGCCATAGGCATGACTCTCGACATTCGTTTATTACTCGATAATCCATTGATCATTATCATCGGAGCCATAGCCTTGATGTTGATTAAACTCGCAGTAATTTATATTGTCCTGGCGCGTTCGAAAGAGAGCAAACACAGCAAATTGGTTGTGGCAGCTATGTTATCGCAGGGCGGCGAGTTTGCCTTTGTCATTATGTCGCAAACCATGGCATTGAACATTCTTCCCACTGACATTACCAATATGGTGAGCTTGATCGTAGGCCTGTCTATGGCACTGACAACGCCTGTAGTAATGCTTGTTGGGCGACTTCTCTCTACAAAAGGTCGAGCTAAAATTGATGCCGAGATTCCAGAAAATGAAGAGCCTGAGGCGATTATTATAGGATTTGGTCGATATGGGCAGATTACAGGTCGTTTGCTGTCGGCAAGGAAGATTCGTTTTGCTGCGATTGATATTGATCCTGATCATATCGATTTTGTTAAGAAGTTTAGCAATAAGGTTTATTATGGAGATGGAGCTCAATTTGACCTGCTTGAAAAGGCAGGGTTACAAAGTGCAAAAGTTGCTGTCATTGCAATAGATGATACAGAAAAAACCAAACAAATCGTGGGGCATATTAAGGATGCTCATCCTGATATTGTTGTTGTTGCTAGAGCACGAAATCGTGATGCCTATTTTAGCCTGACCCACTTGGGAGCAGATGTAGTGGTACGTGAAGCCTTTGAGGGAAGCCTTGAAATCGCAAAAAACACTTTAACATCACTAGGGTTTAGTCTCAGTGCAGCAATCAGTCATGTCGAGATCTTTAAACAGCATGATGAAGGGCTGCTCGCTGAGGCGTTAGAACACTCTGACAATTGGGATAAGGTGGTTGAGATTGGCAATAAGGGTCGAAGTGAGCTTAAAGAGTTGTTTAAAGATGATATGAACATTTGAATAGATGATTGCATGGGGGGGTATCCCATTTCTACGGATGGTTTAGAAACGACGCAAACCTTATGTCTTGAGCAGCTAGTCTGCGTCGCAGTCAGTGTGGGTATTGATCAGGTACAGACCTTTTTTCTCAACTGCTTGCGCCTATTTTCCAACTTGCTGCGGATCGCTGTGATTTTACTGCGCTCTCTTCATGTGCTCGTGCCATTACGAGCAGACTTACAATGAGACTCTCGATATCATTTGCCGATTAGTTGAACGCCGCACACGTAAGGTGGTCTAGCGATGAAAACCTTCCAATATTGTTTCTACTTTGTGAATAAGCTCTTTTTTAGTGGATGTTTTACGGTAAACCAGCCCAATGGTTCTGTATGGAGCTGGATCTTTAAATGGAATATAATGGATTCCAGTTTCAGAGTTGTTGATGGCTATTTCTGGCATGAGAGTTATTCCCGTTCCAGCCATGACCATTTGGCGCAGTGTCTCAAGACCAGTAGCTCGAAACTCCTGTTCTTCTGGAATATTATGCTGTTGACAGATTTCCAGGGCATTATCACGGAGACAGTGACCCTCTTCGAGAAGTAACAGTCGGTATTTGGCAAGTTCTTTCATCGCTATTTCAGAGTTTTCTAACAATGGATGGCCCGATGGGGTGGCCAGGAAAAACTGATCATCAAACAGCTCTTTTTTCTCAAAAAAATCCTCATGAACAGGCATCGCAAGGAGCGCTGCATCAATTTCTCCCTTGTGAAGTTTATCAATTAACACAGCCGTTTTTTCTTCGACAAGAATGAGGCGCAAGTCAGGCATGAGTAGCTTAATCTGTGGGACAATGCCAGGAAATATATAGGTAGATAAAGTTGGAAATGCCCCGAGCCTGAACTTTCCTGCAAAGGGGTTTCGGGCACTTTCAGCAATCTCTTTGATTGTTTCAACTTCTTGTAGGATTCGCCTTGCAGATTGTATGATATTCCTACCTTCCTCGGTAATCATGACGCGTTTGTTACTGCGTTCAAAAATCTTTATTGCCAAAGATTCCTCAAGCTTTTTGATTTGAGTGCTTAATGTTGGCTGACTTACATTACATTGCTCGGCTGCCTGGCTAAAGTTACGCAAATCCGCTACGGCAACCACATAAGACATTTCACGAATGTTCATATAAACAGCTCCTTTTAACACTATAGTCAAAACCTATGGATAAAATAGAAACAATCAATTATACGCATATATTATCTATTGATATGATATCGACTATAGTCGTATATAGCGATTATAGGCTGTACTTATGTAACCAACAGGACAATGCGGATTTAATAACTGTTGTATAAAGAATAGGAGAATATGAACCATGAAAAGACAAAACTTATTCATCAATGCAGTGGTGACGGGCTTAATGAGCCTCTTGCTATCCACTGCGGCTTTGGCAGCTCCGGTTATGGGGCAAGGCGAAGCCAAATCAAATCAATTCTGGTGGCCTGAGCAACTTAACCTCAGCCCTCTTCGTGCGCATGATGTTTCATCAAATCCCTTTGGTGAAACATTTAATTACGCAAAAGCATTTAAAAGCTTGGATCTTCAAGCTGTGAAAAAAGATATCAATACACTGTTGACTACTTCACAAGAGTGGTGGCCAGCAGATTATGGCAACTATGGGCCGTTTTTTGTTCGTATGGCGTGGCATAGTGCCGGTACATACCGCACATATGATGGCCGTGGCGGCGCAGCTGGTGGTCAACAACGCTTTGACCCGCTTAATAGCTGGCCTGACAATGGAAACCTTGATAAAGCACGTCGTCTGCTTTGGCCAGTCAAACAGAAATATGGCGAGAATATTTCATGGGCTGACTTGATGGTGTTAACAGGCACTGTAGCTATGGAAAACATGGGATTCAAAACATTTGGTTTTGCTGGTGGTCGTGAAGATGATTGGGAACCAGATTTGGTTTACTGGGGCCCTGAAACCAAATTTCTAGCCCATAATCGTCGTGATAAAAAAGGTAAGTTGAAAAATCCACTTGCTGCGGTGCAGATGGGATTGATTTATGTGAACCCAGAAGGTCCAGGTGGTAATCCTGACCCATTGTTGGCTGCGAAATCTATTCGTGAATCCTTTGGTCGTATGGCGATGAATGATGAGGAAATTGTCGCATTGATTGCAGGCGGGCATACGTTTGGCAAAGCACATGGTGCTTATGATCCATCTAAATGTGTTGGTGTTGAACCTGCTGGTGCAGCGATTGAAGAACAAGGTTTTGGCTGGAAAAACAGATGCGGTAAAGGTAATGCTGAAGACACTGTCACCAGTGGCTTGGAAGGTGCATGGACATCTTCTCCCGCCCACTGGTCAACGATGTATTTGGATAATTTATTCAACTTCAAGTGGAAAAAAACAAAGAGCCCTGCTGGTGCTACGCAGTGGATACCAACGGATAAATCTGCTTCAACCTTGGTTCCTGATGCCCACATTGAAGGTAAGTTACACGCGCCGATTATGTTTACCACGGATTTAGCGCTTAAGTTTGACCCAGACTTTAAAAAAATTGCTAAACACTTTCAGAAAAAACCAGAAGCGTTTGAGGATGCTTTTGCCAAAGCCTGGTTTAAGTTAACACATCGTGATATGGGGCCACGTGCGCGCTATATCGGAGCCGATGTACCAAGCTTACAGTTGATTTGGCAAGATCCAATTCCAGAAATTGATTATAAATTGATTGGGGCAGACGATGTTAAAAAGCTAAAAGCTAAGATACTCAAATCGGGTTTAACTGTGCCTCAGCTAGTCAGAACAGCGTGGGCATCTGCATCAACTTTCCGAGGCAGTGATATGCGCGGTGGTGCCAATGGCGCACGTATTCAGCTTGAGCCACAAAGAAGTTGGACGGTTAATAATCCTACTGAGTTGAAAAAAGTACTTAGAACTTTGAAAAAGATTCAAAAGGACTTTAATAAATCGCAACGCAGTGGAATCAAAATTTCGCTTGCAGACCTGATTGTTCTAGGTGGCGCTGCTGGCCTTGAAAAGGCTGCTAAGGATGCAGGATATAAGGTTAAGGTTCCGTTTAGAGCAGGTCGTGCTGATGCGGTTCAGAAGCAGACTGATGTGAAGTCAGTAGCTGTGCTGGAGCCAAAAGCAGATGGGTTCCGTAATTACTTTGGTAGCGATAATTATCGATCACCAGCGGATATGCTTGTTGATAAAGCAAGCCTATTGAATCTAACGGTGCCTGAGATGACGGTACTGGTGGGTGGTATGCGCGCACTAAACGCCAATTACAGGCAATCTAAACATGGCGTATTCACTGATAGGCCTGGAACGTTGAGTAATGATTTCTTCGTCAACTTGCTTGATATGTCGACGGTATGGAAAAAATCGTCCAGGTCTGAGGGTGTGTATGAAGGTCATGATCGCAAAACAGGCGAACTTAAATGGACTGCCACGCCTGTTGACCTGATCTTCGGCTCAAACTCTGAGCTGCGTGCTGTTGCGGAGGTCTATGCATTTGATAACTCGAAAGAGAAGTTTGTGCAAGACTTTGTTGCAGCCTGGGACAAAGTCATGAATCTTGATCGTTTTGGTAACTGACAAGAACCTTAGCATGTTGTTATCTGGTGATGTGGTGGCGATAAGCCACCACATCATTTTTTAATGGCCAATTTTGACATTCAGCCCAAGCGCTCATCCAGGATTATGAGGCCCTAGAGAATGTAGCGTGAGAGATCTTCATCTTCGGCAATTTCGCCAAGCTGGTCACGAACATAGTCGGCATTTACCTCAATGTTTTTTTCCACCCGGTCTGTAGCATCAAAACTTACCTCATCTAGCACGCGTTCCAACAGTGTATGCAGGCGGCGGGCGCCGATGTTTTCCGTCTTTTCATTCACCTGCACAGCAAGGCGTGCCAGCTCGGCAATGCCGCACTCAGTATAGGTGAGTGAGACATTTTCAGTGTCTAAAAGGGCTGCATACTGCTTGGTCAGAGATGATTCCGGTTCCACCAGAATCAGGCGAAAATCCTCTTCTGTGAGCGCATTCAAACTGACACGGATCGGGAAGCGACCCTGTAGCTCAGGAATCAGGTCTGAAGGCTTGGAGAGATGGAATGCACCGGATGCGATGAAGAGGATGTGATCGGTCTTCACCGAACCGTGGCGACAATTCACGCTGGTGCCTTCAACCAACGGTAGCAGATCGCGCTGTACGCCTTCACGGGAGACATCAGCATCTTTACCTGACCTGTGCGTGATCTTGTCCATCTCATCAAGGAATACGATGCCGCTGTTTTCGGTGCGCTCAATCGCCTCCTCTTTGATTCGGTCCATATCAAGCAGGCGATCCGCCTCCTGCTGTTTCAGTGAGATCATCGCCTCTTTGACGGTCATGCGTTTGGTTTTCTTCTGGCCGCCACCGCCAAGGCCGCTGAGCATGTCCTTCAGGTTCAGGTCCATCTCTTCACCACCACCCTGATTGGTGAACATCTGGAGCATTGGCATCTGTGACTGTTCAGGCATATCGATCTCAACCTGCCGGTTATCCAGTTCACCAAGGCGCAGTTTATGACGCATCTTCTCACGTGAATCGGATTGCGGGTCTTTTTTGTCTGCTGAGACCGGTTTGGCTGGATCAACGGAGTGAGGGATTAAAATGTTAAGAAGATGCTCTTCGGCAGCTTCTTCAGCTCTTGTTTGAACTTTCACCAGATGCTCTTCACGTACCATCTTGATCGAGAAATCGACCAGATCACGAACGATTGATTCCACATCACGGCCGACATAACCAACCTCGGTATATTTGGTCGCTTCAACTTTGATGAACGGAGCACGGGCCAATCGAGCAAGTCGGCGGGCAATCTCGGTCTTGCCCACACCGGTGGGGCCAATCATTAGAATGTTTTTTGGAGTGATCTCTTCGCGCATTGGCGATTCAACCTGCTGACGACGCCAGCGGTTACGCAGGGCAATAGCCACAGCGCGTTTAGCATCATTCTGCCCGATAATGAAACGATCCAGTTCCGAAACGATCTCTCTAGGTGTCATAGTCTGGTTCACGGTTTAGTACTCCAGTGATTCAATGGTGAATGAGTTATTGGTATAAATGCAGGTATCGGCAGCGACCTTCATCGCCTCATGCGCTGACTCTTCAGCAGTGAGCGAGCTGTGACGAACCAGCGCAATGGCGGCGGACTTGGCATAGGCGCCACCGGAACCGATGGCGGCAACACCTTCATCAGGCTCCAGTACATCGCCGTTACCGGAGATGATCAGGGTGCGTTCGTGATCGGCTACCAGCATCATCGCTTCAAGCTTTCTCAGGTAGCGGTCGGTGCGCCAGTCCTTGGCAAGGGCGACGGCTGCGCGGGTAAGGCTGCCGCCATGCTCATCAAGCTTGGCTTCGAACTTTTCAAACAGATTCATCGCATCGGCTGTGGAGCCTGCAAAGCCGGTGAGGATTGAACCGTCACGGATTGAGCGCACCTTTTTGGCACCATGTTTAACTACTGTGTCTCCAAGCGTAACCTGTCCGTCACCGGCGATGGTGACCTGATTATCTTTACGTACACAGCAGATGGTTGTGCCGCGCATTTTTATACTCTGTTTGATACTATCCATATATCTAACCTCAATTCGTATAGAGACGAACAGCTATATCTATATATCTGTTCTATTACGCTAAGCCAAAAGCGTGGTTTTACCTCGGCTCACAAAATCAAATGACTAACGATATTGATTTTGACTCCTCATCCATGGATCGTAAAGAGACCCGGATTATTGGGTGTTGTTATTGCACCAAAGGGTGGGGGATACTATATCCCGTTTCCTTATGGGTCACCCGCCTTGTTTTTTGTCGATTCAGGGATTGACGAGCGTGGCTCTTCCGCCTATGTTGCGCGCCCTTCCGTTGTGAGACGGATAGTGTCGAAAAAAATTCGGGGTGTAGCGCAGCCTGGTAGCGCATCTGGTTTGGGACCAGAGGGTCGGGGGTTCGAATCCCTCCACCCCGACCATTTTTTTTGACTGCAAGCCTGACAGAGCGCCTGTAGCTCAGCTGGATAGAGCAACGGACTTCTAATCCGTAGGTCGCAGGTTCGAATCCTGCCAGGCGCGCCAGTCGAACAAGACACTAAAGGGTTTACGATGGTGGTCGTAGTTCAATGGTAGAGCCCCGGCTTGTGATGCCGGTTGTTGGGGGTTCGAGTCCCCTCGACCACCCCAGTTTATTTGAAAGTCGGACGATTATGCATATGATCTGTTCGCAATTGTTTTAGCTTGGGGCCGTTAGCTCAGTTGGTAGAGCAGCTGACTCTTAATCAGCGGGTCGTAGGTTCGATCCCTACACGGCCCACCATGTAATTCAAAAGGGATGTGCGAGAGCATGCCCCTTTCTTTAATGTAAGCTGTTTGAGTGACTGGATTAAAGCTGTTGATCCAATTGATTTTGACAGGGCGAATGTGCATAGTTCGCCACCGTTTGAAAACCGGGGTGATGAACATTCACTTTTTTCATTCGGTTGTATTGAAAATGCGAGGGTGGCGGAATTGGTAGACGCGCTGGTTTTAGGTACCAGTATCTATGATGTGGGGGTTCGAGTCCCCCCCCTCGTACCATTTAAGAGGCTGAACGGATGCATGTTGCACCGGTTCAGAATGTGAAAAAAGGCTGTTTTGCCAATCCTCCTCTAGTAGGTAGGGTGCGGTAGGCAGCCTTTTATGCTTGTGGTTTATGCCCGAACGGAGACGAAATAATGATTCAGACTAACGTAGAGAAACTTGGTGATAACGAACATAAGGTAAATGTTCAGGTTGCACAGGAAGAGTACGACCGTATCTATGGTGAGCAGGCGAGCAAGCTTGCCGGTTCGGCAAAGCTTCCCGGCTTCCGTCAGGGCAAAATGCCTGCCGATATGCTGAAAAAACAGTTTGGTCCCAAGCTTCATGAAGATACTGTCTCCGAACTGCTTCAGGCTCACTATATGACTGCTATCGAGTCTTCAGGTCTGACGCCTGCAACTCAGCCGGAGCTTGATATTCCCTCAATTCAGCCGGATTCCGGATTTGAATTCAGCATGAAGGTTGTAACCTGGCCGGAAGTAAAAGTTAAGCCGCTCTCCAAGCTGAAATTTGATGAGGTTGCTGTTGAAGTGACCGATGAAGATATCAAGACCGTAGTTGATCGTCTGATGGAATCTCAGGTGAAGTATGAGATCGAAGACGGCCGTGTTGCTGAGAAGGGTGATCAGGTAACGATCGACTTTGTTGGTTTTGTTGATGATGAAGCTTTTGAAGGTGGTAAGGGCGAAGATGCACCGCTGGTACTGGGTGCAGGCCAGTTTATTCCGGGCTTTGAAGATCAGTTGATTGGTAAGAAAGCCGGTGACGATTGCACTGTAGAAGTAACTTTCCCTGCAGAGTATCAGGCAGCACACCTGGCAGGTAAAGATGCCCGTTTTGAGACCCAGGTGAAATCGGTTGCAAAGTCTTTGAAGGCAAGCGATCAGGATGATTTGGCCAAGATGCTTGGCTTTGATGATGCAGCGGCAATCAATGAAGATGCGCGGATTCGTCTGGCCGAACAGGCAGAAGGTGCAGCTCAGCAGAGTACCCGTGAATCGGCATTTGATGCGCTGCTAGCGGCTAATGAAGTAACACTTCCTGAGCGTCTGATCGAAGAGGATATCAAGGCAACAACTCAGCGCGTTGTTCAGAACATGCAGCAGCAGGGTATGGAAGTGACCAAAGATATGTTTGAAGATGATGCCTTTAAGAATGAGGTGCGTGAGCGCTCTGAGAAAGGGCTGAAACTATCTGTTCTGATGCAGTCCATTCGTGATCAGGGTAAGCTTGAGGTTGAAAATTCCGAGATCGATGCGGAGCTGGAAAAGATGTCTGCTCAGTACCCTGCAGAGCAGAAAGAACAGTTCATTTCATGGATCAAAAGCCAGCAGGAGCAGCTCGCTTCTGTTCGTGAACGCTTGCTAGAAGGTAAGTGTGTCGAATATATTGTCTCGCAGGCTAAAACCAAAACGGTTAGCAAGACACTTGGTCAGTGGCAGGAAGAGCAGAATAACACCTGATTTCGTTACTGCCTCCCAGCCTGATCAGGTGCGGAATGATTGAACGATTAACAGGAGTATCCATGAATCTGGTACCAATGGTGGTGGAGCGTACAGCCCGAGGCGAACGTTCCTACGATATCTATTCACGACTGCTGAAAGAACGAATTATCTTTCTTTCAGGGCAGGTTGATGACCATATGGCCAATCTGATCACAGCCCAGTTGCTGTTTCTTGAGTCGGAAGGTCCCGATAAGGATATCTATCTTTATATTAATAGTCCGGGCGGCCTGGTGACTGCCGGCCTGGCTATCTACGATACGATGCAGTATATCCGCTGTGATGTTTCAACACTTTGTGTGGGGCAGGCAGCGAGTATGGGGGCTCAACTACTGGCCGCTGGTGCAGCTGGCAAGCGTTATGCTTTACCTAATGCACGCGTGATGATTCATCAGCCGTTGGGTGGATTTCAGGGTCAGGCAACCGATATTGAGATTCATGCTCGTGAGATTCTGAAGTTGAAAGACCGGATGAATGAGATGATGGCTCACCACACAGGGCAGTCGTTTGAGAAGATTTCTGATGATGTTGAGCGCGATTACTTCTTGACCGCAGAAGAAGCACGCGATTACGGTTTGGTAGATGAAGTGCTTGTGTCCCGTGCAGATATGAAGTCTGATGAGGATGCTGGAGGTTAATATATGAGTTCACAGAGTAACGGTGGCGATTCAACGCTCTACTGCTCCTTTTGCGGTAAAAGTCAGCATGATGTTAAAAAACTGATTGCCGGCCCAACCGTTTTTATCTGTGATGAGTGTATTGAACTCTGCAATGAGATCATTGTTGAAGAGCTCTCCGGTGAAGAGAAGAAAACAGAATCGAAAGGTGATCTGCCGAAGCCGGCTGAGATCAAAGCGTTTCTTGATGACTATGTGATTGGTCAGGAGCCTTCCAAACGATTGCTCTCTGTTGCTGTCTACAATCACTACAAACGTATTGCTCACAATGAGACCAGTGATGTAGAGATTGCCAAGAGTAATGTGCTGCTGCTTGGGCCTACAGGTTGTGGTAAAACTCTGCTTGCCCAGACACTGGCCAGAATTTTCGATGTTCCGTTTATTATGGCTGATGCCACCACACTGACTGAGGCTGGCTATGTGGGCGAAGATGTTGAAAATATTATTCTCAAACTGTTGCAGGCTGCTGACTACGATGTAGAGAAAGCGCAGCGTGGCATCGTCTATATTGATGAAGTCGATAAGCTTTCACGTAAGGCTGACTCACCATCTATTACCCGTGACGTATCGGGTGAAGGTGTTCAACAGGCGCTGCTTAAACTGATTGAAGGGACCGTTGCTGCTGTGCCACCTCAGGGTGGTCGCAAACATCCACAGCAGGAGTTTCTGCAGGTTGATACCACCAATATCCTGTTTGTACTTGGCGGTGCATTTGCAGGCCTTGAGAAGTTAATTGAAGAGAAGGGCAAACACCGTTCCATCGGTTTCGGTGCATCAGTGCAGGCTGAAGATGAGCGAGATATTGGTGCGATATTGAGTCAGGTAGAGCCTGAGGATCTGATTAAGTTTGGCTTGATTCCCGAATTGGTAGGTCGTCTGCCAGCCGTTGCCACGTTGAGTGAGCTGGATAAAGCGGCCCTGCTTCAGATTTTGACAGAGCCGAAAAATGCGCTGGTTAAACAGTATCACGCCCTGCTGAAGTATGATGATGTGGAGCTGATCTTTACAGATGAGGCGCTGGAAGCGATTGCCGATAAGGCCATCAAACGTAAAACCGGTGCCCGTGGCTTAAGAGCTATTATGGAATCGGTGATGCTGGATGTGATGTACGATATTCCAACCATGGAGAATATAGAGAAGTGTGTGGTGAATCATGATGTGGTCGAGAGTGGCGCTACGCCAGTGCTTATGTTCCACGCCGATGACGCCGCCGCCTGAGGCTCTTTGTACTGATTTCATCGTTATTCCTCGCTTATGTGCTGTTAGCACACAGCGCTTGTCATGCCTTGAATATCAGAAAAAATATTTCTCAGGTGCTTTGCCCTTTATAGTGAATTAAATATAGGAGGCCTGAATTGGCTGAATTGATGAATGATACCGCAGAATCGCTTGATGCTAAGACTGAGGGAGTTCTGCCGGTTCTTCCGCTACGTGATATTGTTGTCTTTCCATACATGATCGTGCCGCTTTTTGTTGGGCGGGAGAAGTCAGTTACTGCACTTGATGAAGTGATGCAATCCGGCAAGCAGGTATTGCTGTTGGCTCAGAAGGATGCAGATAAAGATGATCCCTCTCCTGAGGATCTCTACGATGTTGGTACTGTTGGAAGTATTCTACAACTGCTCAAGCTGCCTGATGGAACCATCAAGGTGTTGGTTGAGGGTGGCGCACGCGTATGTGTGAAAAACATCAAAGATGACGGCAAATCGCTTCGTGCTGAGTTTTCTCCTATGGAAGAGAAGCCGGAAGATGTTCGCGAGCAGGAGGTAGTTGCCAAATCACTTGAGCAGCAGTTTGAGTCTTATGTTAAGCTTAATAAAAAAACACCACCGGAAGTTCTGGTCTCCGTCTCTGCTGTAGAAGATGTTGACAGACTGGCAGATACCATCGCCTCGCATCTAAATCTGAAGCTGGAGGATAAGCAGTCACTGCTTGAACTCCCCAGTGTCATTGAACGTCTCGAACGTCTCTATATCTTCATGGAAGAGGAGATGGAGATGCTTCAGGTGGATAAGCGTATCCGCTCCCGTGTGAAGCGTCAGATGGAGAAGAGTCAGCGCGAGTATTATCTCTCTGAACAGATGAAAGCGATTCAGAAAGAACTGGGTGAAGAGGATGCTCATAGTGAGCTTGATGAGATTGGCGAGAGCATTGAGAAGCTGGGGCTGAGCAAAGAGGCGAAAGTTAAAGCTGAAGCAGAGCTTAAGCGGTTGAAGATGATGCCGCCGATGAGTGCTGAAGCCACAGTTGTACGCAACTATCTGGACTGGCTTCTGGAAGTGCCGTGGAAGAAGCGGACACGTGTTCGTCGTGATCTGGCTGCTGCTGAAACGGTGTTGGATGAAGATCACTTTGGGCTTGAGAAGGTAAAGGAGCGGGTGCTTGAACATCTGGCTGTGTTGCAACTGGTGCGGAAGATTAAGGGCCCGATTTTATGTTTTGTCGGCCCTCCGGGTGTGGGTAAAACATCCCTTGGCCGTTCTATTGCCCGTGCAACCCGTCGTGAGTTTGTACGTATGAGTCTGGGTGGCGTGCGCGACGAGTCTGAAATTCGTGGGCACAGAAGAACCTATATCGGCTCTATGCCGGGAAAAGTGATTCAGTCGATGAAAAAGGCTGGCACCAAAAACCCGCTCATTCTGCTTGATGAGATTGATAAGATGGGCTCAGACTTCCGTGGCGATCCGTCTTCAGCACTGCTTGAAGTGCTCGATCCTGAACAGAATCACACCTTTAACGATCACTATATGGAAGTGGACTATGATCTCTCCGAGGTCATGTTCATTACAACGGCAAATAGCTTCAATATTCCGGGCCCGCTTCTGGATCGGATGGAGATTATTCAGATCTCCGGATATACCGAAGAGGAGAAAATCGCGATCGCTAAACGTTATCTGCTGCCCAAGCAGATGAAAAATCATGGTCTGAAAGAGGGGCACCTTTCACTTGGGGATGCTGCCTTAACTGATATTGTTCGTTACTATACTAAGGAGGCGGGTGTCCGGAGTCTTGATCGAACCCTTGCCAAACTCTGTCGTAAAGTTGCAAAAGAGTTGATTGCTACGGAGTTTAAAGCGTGTCGGGAAATTGCAGTCGATGATCTGGAGTCATTGCTTGGTGTGCGTAAATATCGCTTTGGTCTTGCCGAAGAGAGGGATCAGATTGGTGTCGTGACGGGTCTGGCATGGACGGAGGTTGGCGGCGAACTGTTGCAGATCGAAACAGCACTCACACCAGGTAAAGGCAAGCTGACTGTTACCGGACAATTGGGTGATGTGATGCAGGAGTCTATTCAAGCAGCATTGACCTATGTCCGTTCACGGGCAACTCGGCTTGGGCTGAAGCCCGATTTCCATCAGAAAGTGGATATTCATGTACATGTCCCAGAAGGCGCAATTCCAAAGGATGGTCCATCCGCAGGATTGGCAATGGCTACCTCAATTGTCTCTGCGTTGACGGGCGTTCCCGTCCGTAAAAATGTTTGCATGACAGGAGAAATAACCTTGCGTGGTAAGGCTTTACCTATTGGTGGGTTGAAAGAGAAACTGTTGGCAGCCCATCGTGGTGGGTTGACCGATGTGATCATTCCTGAAGAGAACGAAAAGGACCTGAAGGATATCCCTGAGAATATATTGGAGGGGCTGAAAGTACATGTCGTGGCACATATTGATGAAGTGCTTAAACATGCCTTGACGAGTCTGCCTGCCGGGTTAAGTATAGCCTCAGATTTTGTTCCGGAATCGATTTCGGGGATCTATTTGGAAGATGGATCGACAACGGCACATTAACAATTTTCAGTCAATGAAATTAAATAATAAAAAAAACCGGTTGACAGGAGATGGGGTCAAATGATTATAGTTCGCCCCATCGAACGCAGCTAGCGGGAGGAATAATGAATAAAGCAGAATTGATCGATCACGTGGCAGCGAATGCTGACTTGAGTAAAGCGGCAGCAGGTGCTGCGGTAGAGGCTGTTCTTGGTGGCGTTACTGGCGCTCTAAGCAACGGTGATAGCGTAAGCCTTGTAGGTTTTGGCACTTTCTCAGTTGCAGCACGTGCAGCACGCACAGCGCGTAACCCACGTACTGGTGAGGCAATCCAGGTTGCAGCATCTAAAGCGCCTAAATTCAAAGCTGGTAAAGCTCTGAAAGACGCTGTTAAATAAATAGTTAAATGAGCGGTTTTTACCGCTCATGTTTTTTTAAAACAGGGGCTGTTATTAGGCCCTTGTTTTTATTGGGCGCTTAGCTCAGTTGGTAGAGCACCGCCCTTACAAGGCGGTGGTCGCAGGTTCGAGTCCTGCAGCGCCCACCATGTTTTTTAGTTCTGATATTCTCAGAGTATTATTAACTACCTGGAGCGGTAGTTCAGTTGGTTAGAATGCCGGCCTGTCACGCCGGAGGTCGCGGGTTCGAGTCCCGTCCGCTCCGCCATATGAAGTCCCTGTTTAGCAGGGACTTTTTTTATATACTTTTTTAGCGGGATGCATATAGTGCATCCGGATTTCGTTGGGCGCTTAGCTCAGTTGGTAGAGCACCGCCCTTACAAGGCGGTGGCCGCAGGTTCGAGTCCTGCAGCGCCCACCATGTTTTTTTGGTTCTGATGTTCTCAGAGTGTTATTAACTACCTGGAGCGGTAGTTCAGTTGGTTAGAATGCCGGCCTGTCACGCCGGAGGTCGCGGGTTCGAGTCCCGTCCGCTCCGCCAGGATTATTAGATAAGGCCTTGGGCTCCTGCCCAGGGCCTTTTTTCGTTCAGAAAAACTATCCCAGGGCACCCTCTCTGCCGCTTCTAGCGGCATTCAGCTTGCGTGGTTTTGCCTTACTTACGGCCTCATGATATTCGCAGTCACCCGTCCATGGGTGGAATTGGTGTTACATGGCGATCTTTGATTTATCTTATCTCTATCCGCTTCTATGGGTAGTTCATAGCTGTTTTATGATTTCAAATATCTGTTAAGTATTGTCTGGTAAACGCGATCACTTTTGAAAGATGGGTCAATTTTTGATATGATCCACTCTCTAATCAACAAATCAGTCTCGGAGGGATAAAATGCCAGTTACATTAAACCGTATTGCCAAAGAGGGACCTAACGGCCCCGCTATGATGCCGATTATTCAGGGTGTCGGGCGAGCAGGTATTGAGATCTCTGCCCTACTTCGTGGCGCGGTGTTTCGTGACGCACTGGGTGCAGCCGGTGGTGAAAATGTTCAGGGTGAACAGCAGCAAAAAATTGATATCCTCTCCGATGAGATTTTCCTTGATGAGATGCGTTCTACAGGTCATGTCTGTGCTGTAGGTTCGGAAGAGCAGGAAGAGCTACTTATTATTGACGAATATTCGGATTCGGACTGGGTGGTTCTGGTCGATCCGCTGGATGGTTCGTCCAATCTTGATATTGATGGCCCGGTTGGAACTATTTTCTCAGTCGTTAAACGTAAAACGGCCAATTCTGAGCTGCCGCATGTATCTGATACACTGCAGTCCGGTCGTGAAGTTGTGGCAGCAGGCTATGTACTGTTTGGCCCATCATTGATGCTGGTCTGCTCTGTTGGTGAGGGAGTGCATGGTTATACTTTCAATCCGAATGACGCTCGCTTTGAGTTGAGCCATCCAGACATGACGATCCCTGCATCGGGTGGTTACTATTCAGTGAATGAAGCTAACGCTGATAAATGGCTTGGTGACATGGGTAGTAAACTTGAGTCTCTTAAAGAGAATTCCGGTCTGGGTATGCGTTATGTCGGTTCCATGGTGGCAGATATGCACCGTACCCTGCTTAAGGGTGGTATCTTCCTCTATCCGGCAGATGAGAAGAATACGACGGGTAAGCTTCGTCTTCTCTATGAAGCGATCCCAATGGGGTATCTGATTGAAAATGCTGGCGGTAAAGCGAGTTGTAGTGCTGAGCTGGCTGTTTTGGATGTTGAACCGACAGGCTTGCATCAGCGGGTTCCTGTCTTTCTGGGTTCATCTTCTGCGGTTGATTCACTACTCGGTTAGTCATGAATATCGTGCCGGAGCACGCTGAATTCAGGGCTCTCTATCTAAGTGAGATAGGTGTTCACACACCACTTTCTGTCGATAATACTGGTTTACCAGCTAGATTTTCCAATGATACCAAACCGGAAGGGGGCCGAGCGACCTCTTCTCCGGTTTTGTCCCAACCCGAACCAGCAGTATCTTCTACTTCGGTAGCAGTTGATAAGAGTGTGGCTGCGGTCGAACACAAGCTGGATGATATAGCTATTCAGGCATCATCATGCACGGCGTGTCAGTTGTCAGAGCAGAGACACAGTGTCGTATTCGGAGTTGGTAATCCTGATGCTGAGATTGTCTTTATCGGTGAAGCTCCCGGAAGTGATGAGGACCTGCAGGGAGAGCCTTTTGTCGGTAGGGCGGGGCAGCTGTTGGATCGAATGCTGATTTCTCTCGGTATGGATCGATCAGAAGTCTACATCATGAATACGGTTAAGTGCCGTCCACCGAATAATCGAGACCCAAAACCAGATGAGGTCGAGACTTGCAGTCGCTGGTTTGATGCGCAGCTTAAGGCCCTTTCACCAAAGGTTATCTGTTTGCTGGGAAGGGTCTCAGCGCAGACTGTGCTTGAGACGGACCAATCACTTTCACAGTTACGTCGAGGTTGGCACGAATACCACGGGATCCCGGTTCAGGTAATGTATCATCCGGCCTATCTGTTGCGATCTCCTCAGCAGAAACGCCATGCATGGAGTGATCTCTGCGAACTTAAGCTGCGCTACGATTCGCTCTCATCGTGAGATAAGGTTGAATCTTCGGCCTTGGTGATTTTAACGCGTCTGATCCAGTCACCGCGCAGGCTGACCACCTCAATATGAACGCCTCCAATTGAGATGCAGAGTTTCTCTTCCGGCTGATCTCCAATCAGGTGAACAATCAGACCGCCAATTGTGGTGGCGTTCTCTTCAGGCATCTGGGTATCCAGAGCCAGATTAAGGTCGTGTAAGTTGGCGGTTCCTGCAACAACCAGCGAACCATCCGGCTGCGGCCATACTTCCGGAAGTGAAGGGAGGTCGGATTCATCCACAATCTCTCCGACGATCTCCTCGATAATATCTTCCAGTGTGATGACGCCATCAATATCGCCGAACTCATCCACAACAATGGCCATGTGTTGATGTTTGGATTGAAATTCAAAAAGCTGTGTCAGGGCATTTCGGTTAGCAGGTACGTAGGGCGGGTCTCTCCAGATCATGGCGTGTGCCATGAGGGAGTCGGGCTCTTTGAGTTTAAATAGCTCTCGCAGGTGGACAATACCAAGAATATTATCACTTTTTTTATGAAATACAGGGTAGCGGGAGTGGGGGTTTTTTACTGCGCTTTGGCGGCAGCCATCAACGGTTTTAGATGCATTCAACATCACGACATCTTTTCGAGGTGTCATGAGCGATTTCACGGTGACCTCATGCAGTCGCAGTGAGCTCATTAGCATCTGTTCACGAGCAGAGTCGAGCATGCCGGTTTCGGCACTCATATCAATCATTGTGGCCAATTCCTTGTGATTAAAACCGACATCCTTGCTTTCAGGGACTTTAAACAGGCGCTGGAAGAGTGTGATGATCTGCATCAACAACCAGATAATCGGGAAGAAAATTTTCTGAATCCAGTTCAGAGGTGTGGAGACCCGACAGGCGATGATCTCCGCATGTGCGACGGCAATACTCTTTGGCAGAATTTCTGAAAAAATAAGCACCACAATGGTCATGGCAATGGTGGCATAATAGATGCCGGCTTCACCAAATTCAGAAACGAAGATGGCGGTTGCAAAGGCAGATGCTGCAATATTAACGAAGTTATTACCAAGCAGGATGGTTGAGAGCATTTTCTCAGGCTTTTTCAGTAATGCATTGGCTTGTATAGCACCCTTGTCACCCTGATCACTCAGTAGCCTGAGGCGCACCCGCCTGGCCCGGGTGAGTGCTGTCTCTGAGCCTGAGAAGAAGGCTGAAAGAAGCAATAGAAAAAAGAGGATGCCTATGGCAGCCGAAAGAGAGATTCCAAATTGATCCATAGTTTAAAGTCCGTACAGGTGTCAGCCCAGCCAGGAGTTGATCAGTCTCACGCCGAAGTAGGCCAGAAGCAGAAGCGCGTAGGCTGAAAGCACCATATGGCTGGATCTTCGTCCGTGCCACCCCGATTTTCTTCGTTTAGCCAGGAGAAGAACGAGTACACCGAGTGCGAAGAGAGCCAGAAGTACCTTATGGTTGAGTAGCGCGAAGTGCTGAAACTCAATCCATTGCCAACTCAGACCGGTTAAAATACCGAGTGCGAGTAGCCAGGTAGACCAGCGAACCTGAGCAAATAGATGGGTTTCGATTTCAAACAGTGATGGCATTGCCTGCATGATTGGGCTTAGCTTCTTCTTTTTCAGTGCGTTGTTCAGTTGCAGGTGCATTAGAGCGTGGATAGCAGCCAGTGTAAGCATTGCATACGCAAGCAGTGATAGAAGAAGATGGCTGGATTCAAGAATTGATGTGGTATGAACCCATTGGTCAGCGCCATGATCGGGAAGCAATGGAATTAGCAGAAGTGGTACGGCAGTGAGTGGCAGAAGGAAGAGACCGAGCCCTCGAATGCCGTGCTGCCATACACCAATAAGGTACATGCTTTGAACCAGAATGGTTGCGATTGCTGCTGCTGCTGCAAGAGAGAGGCGAATGTCCTGATCGGTTACAGCACCAAGCTTGAAACACCCCCAGAGACTTAGTGCAATTGATGTAACCAGTAAGAGGACGATAAGAGGCCCTTTTTTGGCCGATGACGCAGGAGTTTTATTCCATACGTCTGCCCAGACCGTATAGGCGGAGATTAGAGTCATTACTCCGGCAGCCAAAAACAGATAAGTGGATGTCATGGCAGGTTTATATCCGATGCGTCTGAGTTGCGCAACGGCTTAAACAGCAAATATCGGCAATGTAGAACACGGATAGATTGACCTCACTTCATGAACGCGCACAATCAGGCTATGCAAGTAGGTATTCTGTTATTAGCGGCCGGTAGTGGCAAACGTTTTGGTGGTATGTTGCCAAAACAGTATATCACTGTTGCTGATCAACCACTCCTGATTCATACATTGAACTCACTGGCGCAGGAAGAGCGGATCAGTGTGGTTCAGCCTGTTATTGCCGGAGACGATGAGCTTTATGCAGAGGTGACAAAAGGTCACCAGTTTCCATTTGATCTTCTGCCACCTGTGGCCGGTGGAATAGAGCGCTCAATATCCATGCAGAGAGGGCTTGCAGCACTGCCCGACTTTATTGATATGGTGGGTGTGCATGATGCAGCCAGACCGCTGCCTTCAAAGCAGCTGCTAAAAGATGTCTTTGATGTGGCTGCTGAACATGGAACCGCTGTTCCCGGTATTGCAGTACACGACACCATCAAAGAGGTTGATCACAATGGGCGTGTCGTGAAAACACCTGATAGAGCACTGCTTCGGGCTGTGCAGACGCCTCAGGTTGCTCGCCGTGACTGGTTTGAAGAGGCGATTGAAAAGGAGAGTGAGCGTCTGGCGTTTCACACGGATGATGCTTCAGTTTTGGAAGCTGCAGGGTTTCCCGTCTATATCAGTCAGGGTGATTCTTTGAACCGAAAAATCACAACCCGGTCTGACATGGAGTGGCTGCACACTTATCTGGAAGAGGGAGAGCTCTAATGAATATGCGTGTTGGTCAGGGGTTTGATGTGCATGCCTTCTGTGAAGGGCGGAAGCTGATGCTGGGTGGCGTTGAGGTGCCTTACCACCTGGGTCTTGCCGGCCACTCGGATGCTGATGTGCTGATTCATGCCATCTGTGATGCTCTGTTGGGTGCGGCCGGGCTGGGTGATATCGGGCACCATTTTCCAGATTCAGATCCCCAATATGCCGGGATTGATAGTGTTGAGCTGCTCACTTCAGTGATTGAAAGCCTGAGAGAGAAGGGGTGGCGTATTAGTAATCTGGATGCAACGGTTATTGCTCAGGCGCCAAAACTTGCACCTCATATTTCAGCCATGCGTGAGCGGCTTGCCGGTGTGATGGGAATCGATGCTGATGCGCTCAATATTAAGGCGACCACAACTGAGAAACTTGGATTTACAGGGCGTGGAGAAGGTATTGCTGCTCAGTCGGTGGTACTGCTCAGTAAGACCGGTTGAGCAGAGTTCGGATGAACTGCTAAAATAGGGATATGTTTGGATTAGATTATGGCTGAACAGACACTGGGAAACTTCTATAACTCCTGTGACTCATCACATCGGGAGCTCTACTCTGTATTGATTCGTGAATGGGAAGAGCTTGGTCTGGCCTGGAGCTTCTCCGATCGTGCCATAGCACTTGGCAGCAACTCCGTTACCAAGGATGAGGTGCTCACCTTTTTTCGTTTGCAGCCTGGTGAGAGTTTCTATCCCGCCGTTATCACCATTGATACGGATGCCTGGAGAGGTTGGCTGGGTCAGGAAGAGGCGGACATCTTTTTGCGTGATATTAGAGCTATTCCGGGGCTGCAGCATAAACAGCGTGAGAATATCTTTTCCATTATTGATGCCGGGCACCTTTCAGGGCCAACGCAGCAACAGTTGCGGGATCTGATCAAGCGCTTCGGATTTCGCTCCCCTGAACTGACTGCCCGCTGATGTTATAATTTCTGATCAGGGTCAGCGCTTTTTAACCACCGCTGTTAGTGTGAAATCGGCTGTCTCTTTCGGAAGTGAATCAAGCACAAGGAAAAAGCCGCGCTCTCCCTGAGCTTCAACTGGAACCTGATCAATCACCGGCCTTTCAAAGGGAGCATGTTTCAACTGTTCTATAGCTGGCGGTTCAGTGATTGGCAGTGTGATTTCACCTAAAACCTGATCCAGACCGGAGTCATCAAAAAAGTGAACCTGAATCTGTGGTGGTGAAAGTTCGCAGTAGAGGCGGTTAGCAACGCGCCCTTCGATCATCAGGATGCGGCTCTGATCATCTCTGGTTAGCCACTGGCCATGCACGCTTTCAGGAATAATATTCCAATCTCTGTCACGCACCTCAACGGCCATATGCATGTTGATTAACACACTGCGTACCCATGGATTGTCCAGCCACAAATCTTTCTTAATCCAGAATCCTGAGCCGCCAATGATCAGCAGGATAATAATCAACCATGGCCATATAGCTGCCCTGCTTCGCGCAGGTGCCAGAGGCTTTGGCTCATTATTTTCAGGCTCTGGGACAGTATCATCTTTTTCATCGGCTACTGCTGGACCCTCTTGAGGCTTTTCAAGTTCACTGGCAGCAGGCTCACTCTGTGGAGGCTCTTCTGAAACCGCTTGCTCAGGTAGATCAACCTGCCCATTACTCTTTTCATCTGCAGAGCTTTCAGCCGGAGGCTCATTTTCAATCTCGGTAAGCTCAATATCTAAACGCTCTTCCGATTTCTCAATATCCGGTGATGATTCACTGGAATCCAGTGCCTCTTCGACATCTTCTTCTGCCACATCAATCTCATCTGCCTCAGCAGATGCACGTTCAGCCGATTTGTCTCTGTTCTTATTCTTGGGGCTGCTGTTGTCTATATGCTCAAATAGCGGCAACGATCTGTTTTGTTCAGCATCTCTTTCATCCGAGTCATTTTCTGATGTGAAAGAGGGCTCATTTACGCTGAATTCAGTGTGGCAGCGAAAGCAGACCAGTAGTGCGTTTTTGATGACCGGGCCAACTTCATAGGTGGCGTTACAGTGCGGACAGGTGATGTGCATGCGGCAATGTTGATGTGTTATGAATTATTTGTCAGCAGGAATGCTGACAGAGGCGCATCTCATGGTTACTGTTTTCCATATGTCAGATAGCGATAGACTTATTGAGATGCAGCAGCTTATGCTCCGTTACCCTACCGGAAAGGTTGCCCTTTCAGGGGTTTCGCTTGCTGTGACGAAGGGGAGCTTTGTCTATCTGACGGGTGAGAGTGGTGCAGGTAAGTCATCACTGTTGCGTATGTTTTATGGTGGCTTGAGGCCTACTTCCGGGCAGTTATCGGTGCAGCAGTGGGATATGCGCAGTGTCTCCGAGGGTGATGTGCGTGATCTTCGCCAGCGGACAGGGATCATTTTTCAGGATCATAAACTGCTCTTCTCACGTACTGTTTTTGAAAACGTTGCTCTACCTTTGCGGGTGCAGGGGTGGGAGAAAGATCGTCTGGTGCCGCGTGTGCGCAAGGTGCTTGAGTTTGTTGGCCTGGCTGATCGATTATGGTCTTACCCGGAAGCGCTCTCCGGTGGTGAGCAGCAGCGTATTGCCATTGCTCGGGCAATGGTGACCAATCCACCGATTATTTTGGCTGATGAGCCGACCGGGAATCTGGATGAGGATACTGCCCGTCGTGTGCTTGATCTGCTGATGATGCTAAACAGCAATGGTACAACTGTGATTATGGCAACCCATGACCTGCATCTTCTCACCTCTCATCCGGGACGTTTGATTCAGCTACATCAGGGTTCTCTGATTGGAGACTCATATAGCGGAAACGTGGGTGGGATGAGTGGTGATTCAATGGGTGACATCAATGGGTGATATGAACAGCGACGTACCCGATCAGATTGACCCACGCCTGCCCGGCGGCTTTCAATTGCCGCCTTTTGGTATTCATCAGTTTCTGGCTCTAATCATTGTATGTGTTGCGCTTTGGGCGCTGGGCACAGTCTGGCTTGGCTTGCAGGGGGCACAGCAGTGGGTTGGCTCATGGCAGGATAGTGTGCGTCTGCATGTCTATCTTCCGGTTGAAAAGGGCAGTAACATCAAAGAGCTCAATGAGCGGCTGGCATCACTTGAAGGAGTCTCATCAGTTCGTCAGATCAGCAGGGAAGAGGCTGCTGTCTGGATGCAGGGGTGGCTGGGTGACACCTCGTTGAACGTATCCGAGTTTTCCCGGCAGTTGCCGGAGAGTCTGGAGTTGATGCTCTCAGATAACGAACATGAGTTTCTCTTTTCTGATATACGAGATGAGGCAGCACGTTTTGGCGCGACGGTGAATGAAGATGAGATTCAGATGGCCAATGCCCATCAACTGCTTCAGTCGATCAGAAATCTTGCCTGGTTTGCCACGCTGATTATTGCGCTGGCGATGGCGATGATTGTTTCAAATACACTGCGCATGATCCTTCTGGCTCGGGCCGATGAGGTGCATCTGATGCGGTTGCTGGGGGCAAAAGAGTGGTTTGTTCGCATGCCCTTTATTCTGGAGGGGGCCGTGCTGGGAAGTGGAGCGGCTATTCTTGCCTGGATTCTGCTCTGGCCGCTGGTGCTGGGTATCTCCGGCTGGACGGATGGGCTGAGCATTGACCTTCACCCCTTTGCACTGTTGCTGCCACTGCTTGCCGGTGGTGCGCTGGTGGGTTGTATGGGGGCTGTGATTGCAACGGCCAAGCTGGTTTCACCCGATAGTGTGGATCAATAGCTATATTGTTTGCTTTGGCGGCGAATGATTTACGCATTTGACACGTTTTTTTAGCACTCCTATAATTCGAGTGCTAACTTACCCTTTTATGGAGATGCCGTTGAGCAAAGCTATAGCAGATATGTCGAGCCTTTCCCTTTTTTATCGCGATGTTAAGCGTGTTGAGCGTTTAAGCCGTGAAGAAGAGAGTGCTCTGGCACGCAGATGGCACGATTATCAGGATCGTGAGGCTGCGCAACAGCTTGTTGTAGGCAATCTGAGTGGTGTAGCTGCAATTGCCCGCGAATATCGTCATTTTGGATTGCAGGAAGCGGACCTGATTCAGGAGGGTACGCTGGGGCTGATGCACGCTGTGAAGCGTTTTGATCCCGATCGCGGTTTCCGCTTGATGACTTACGCATCATGGTGGATTCGCGCTGCGATTCACGATTTTATTCTCCACTCCTGGAGTATTGTGAAGCTTGGTACCAACAAACTTCAGCGGAAGATTTTTGCAGGTCTGCAGAAGGCCAAAAATGCCATTGCTGCACTTGATGGGCATCAGGCCGATGAGGTGGCTGCCGAGTATGGCATCACTTCACATGAGTATCAGGAGACGGCTAACGCATATCTACAGCGTGATCTGTCTCTCGATGCCGATATTGAGGGTGAGTCAATGATCAGCGCACTGCCCGCGCTGGAGGCAACGCCTGAAGAACAGCTGATTGAGGCTAACTGGCAGAATCACCAGAACAGTCAACTTCACTCTGCTCTTCGCGAACTTTCAGATCGTGATCGTCAGATTGTGATGCAGCGCCATCTCTCTGAAGAGCCTGCAACCCTGAAAGACCTTGCGGGAGATTTTGGTGTCTCCATCGAACGTGTTCGTCAGCTTGAGAAGCGGGCGATGAATAAGCTCCGGGAAATATTGGCCTCTTAACTTCTATATAATATTTAAGATGTCGTTCTTGAATAGCCTGATTCGATAGAATTAAAATCTCTCTTCTTCTTTGCGTGTCTTTATAGAGAAATTGTATCATTAGGATAACCAGCTTCAATTTTTCGAATTAAATATAATGGCCTGACTTTTTCAAAGTCAGGCGTCAGCCCTATAGCGATTGTTCTCTGACATGGGACTGAATTATGAAGCACCTCTACACATTATCAGGGCCAGCGCGCTTGAGTTGTTATCTGTACTAATTCGCTAAAAAATGAAAAGAGTGTACAATGGTCGACTTGCGTAGTGAATCCGTTGAACCATACATGCAGTGTTTATGGTTATTTGGGTGTTTCATTTCCTCACTGCGCGTTCGTTATCAAACCACAGTGTTTGGAACTACGGACATTCAATTATTTCCGCCGCTTTAGGCAGCTCCGGCTATCATTGAAAAATTATTATGGAAACCACCTGTTTGTGCGGGAGGTTTTCTTCGTTCCCTTTTGCGAATGCAAAAGGATTAAACGGCGGCGGAATTTATATGATAAGGAGTACTATGACCAGAAACAACACAGTACCTCAAGCGTTACCACCTACCATTCTTTCCTATGCGAAAGACCTTGCCAACATATGCTCACTTGCAGGATTGGCCTGCTCTCTATTAGCGATTTATTTCAGTATCTTAGGCATCTACTACGCAGCAATGATCGGCATGGTATGGGCCGTTGCTTTTGATTGGGCTGATGGACTTGTTGCACGAAAAATGAAAGGTCGAACAGCAGATGAGCGAACGTTTGGCGGGCAACTCGATTCGTTAATCGACATTGTGAATTATGGTGTCGCGCCATCTGTTCTTCTGCTGAGTTATGGAAAATACGAGCCTCTGTTTCTGATCGCAGCCTTTATCATGATTTCTGCCAGTGCACTGCGGTTGAGTTATTTTAACACATTCGGTTTTTCCGGCGGCTCGAAATACACAGGTCTGGCTCTCGACAACAACGGTATCATATTGGTTTTCATATTCCTGTTTGAGTCTCTTTTTAGTGCGGGAGTATTCGCCATCACTCTCTGTGTCAGCGGCCTTGTACTGGCAGCCTTGAATGTATCCCGACTTAAAACACCAAAACTTTCAACAAAGCCGCTCCATGTTTACATGCTTACTATGTACACAGTTGCAATAACTGTCGTCTATGGCTGGAAACTTTTATGAAAATGACGAAATTGATAAGCCCCAATAACGAGGAGTTAAAGAACATGGTTGTATATACAGTAGGTACATTTGATCTGTTGCATGTAGGGCATCTTGCTCTATTGGAATACTGCAGAACACTGGGAGGTGTCGTGGCGGTTGGTGTTGCTTCTGATGCTGTGGTCAACTCTTACAAGCCCAATCTGCCAGTGATCCCCCTCGATCAACGAGCGGAGATGCTCAAAGCCATGCGCTGCGTCGATATTGTACGTCCTTACCACGAACTTGAGTATGTAACTGCCTGCAAGGAGTTGGATGTCGATATTTTCGTCGTTGGCGGAGACTGGGGGAGGAACCCTCACAATCTGGCCGTAGAGGCTTATTTGGAATCTAAAGGCAAAAAGATTGTTCAGGTGATTTATAACCCCCGCACATCATCTACGACCATCAAGCATAATGTCATAGCCCAAACGCATAGAGGCAGAAACCCGAAACAGACTATAGAAAAAGGAATACTTCCCATACCTGCCATGGAAAACCTGTTTAATGAAGGGGAAAAGGTTTTTGCATAATGTTGGTTTTTGTTCGGCCAGCTTCGGTCACTCCTCCCGTAGGGTGAGAGGCAAAAGTGCCTCGAATCGCACCTTTTGTGGATAAATTATTTAAACCGAATCAGGTAGCCGTCGAATTTCAGCTCGGTTAACAGTTTTTCCTTAGCTGTTTTGGCCGCTTTGTAGCTCTCATACGGTCCTACCCAAATCGCATAAACATAGGGGCGGGTAATCATGATTGATTCAAAACCTTTCCTGCCCAGTTTTTTCATGTTCGCTTCGGCGATCACCTTGCGTTTAAATGCACCAATCTGAATGTAACGACCCTTAAGTGTCGTGATCAGCTTATCACTGGCAGCTACATCCTCGGGAGAGGTGGTGCCAGCCATGTTGCGAGTTCGTGTTTTCTGTTCACTCTTGGCAGTTTTTTGAACTGCAGGTTTTTTAGCAGTGGCTATGAGCTTCTTTTTTGCTCCGGGTTTTGTTTTGCTATTGGTAGCTTTTCCACACGCTCGATTAAAGTCATCGAGCTTGATGTTGAATGTTTCGATGGATGCGTGGTGCCGCTCAATCAGGCGACCAAGCTCTTTCTGATCAAATTTCTCTTCATCCTCTTTGGTTTTAATAGTGAGCTCTTTTTCGCGCTCCATGATGATGAACTGTTCCTGTTTTAGCTTCTTCTCCCAGTTTGCACACTTTCCTGCAGCTGTTGCATCTATGCTGGTTACCATTAGAAGTGGGGCAGCCAGAAAAGCCATCAAAATTCGAGGCGTGGTTGAACTACGGTTCATCAACATGGCTGCTACCTTAGATCAAATACTGGCAGTCGAAAAGCCTCATATTGCTGTTCATTGCCGATTACTGCTATGATCGTTAGGAGAGAAGGAGAGCCGTATGATCTGTCGTCTATTACCTGTGATGTTTGCATCTCTGATTCTGGTTACCACTTCGGCGCATGCCGGCTGGTTGGATTCGATTCAGAAAGCTGTTGATCAAATCGAAGGGTCAGAAGGCTCATCTGCTGCAGTTTCTGCACTCTCCAATTCAGATATCACAGCAGGTCTTAAAGATGCGCTTCGGGTTGGTTCCGAGCGAGTGGTGAAGAGGCTGGCTAAACCGGATGGATTTAACAGTGATGCTAAGATTCATATTCCGCTTCCCGATTCCCTGAAAAGAGTGGACTCCATGCTCAGTGGTATCGGTATGGGTTATCTGATGGATGATCTTGAGCTGAAGCTTAATCGTGCCGCTGAGGCGGCTACACCCAAAGCTAAGAAGCTTTTCGGTAGTGCGATTCGTAAAATGACGATTAAAGATGTTCAACGCATTTACAAAGGCCCTAATGATGCAGCGACCCAATACTTTAAAGGCAAAATGTCTGCCCCTTTGGCAGGTGAGATGAAGCCGGTTATTGAAAAAACATTGTCACAGGTGGGTGCTGTGCAGGCATATGACAGGGTGATGGGAGAGTATCAATCACTGCCGTTTATGCCGAATGTGAAGGCGGACCTGACTTCACACGTTGTGAATGGCGGCCTCTCGGGTATCTTCCACTATATGGCTCAGGAAGAGGCGGCGATCAGAAAAAATCCAGCAAAACGAACCACGGAAGTTTTGAGAAAGGTTTTTAGCCAGTGAGTGGTCGGCTTGCGTGAAATGGGAGCCACTCTCCGCTTTGACTCACTGCCCTGCTCGAGATCTATTTGATTAATCCTAATTGATTCAAAACAATCACGTTGGTATAGGCGATCGTGCACCCTTTAAACCGCTGTCTTCTATATCGCAGGAACGTGACGATAATCATGACTAAGGAGATCGTGGCATAAAAAGACTCATGCTCTAAAAGCAGAAAAACAAGCGTTATGATTAATGGAATAATCAATGACCTAAAGAGCTTTGAATCGGCCTCTTTTCGTAAAACATCTGCATAGCCATCAGGGTGGACTTTGGATAGCAGTGACCTGCTCCATTTATAATTGTTTATGGAGTCGCAATCCTGGGCACTTTTATCATTTCTGATTTGTTGGACTTTATCGATTAAATTATCATTTCCGTCCGGTTTTACCATTTCATATAGATCATCCCAAATGGAGCCGATAGCAAAAAGTATGTGGCCGCATATATAGGATGCCACCAGAATCAATGCCCATCGGTTTGCTCCTGCAGATTGATACTCCAATACCCCCATGTATGAGGAGACAATGACGGTCGCGACAAAGCCTGGAATTAAAATTGAAAACAGCTCTGATGCACCTAAATAAAAGTCACTGGGTTTCATGAATCCCTCCCTGTTATTTTGCCTGATTTAAATATCAGTAATCGGTATTTCACATGTCTGCGCCCCGGTTGCGTTTTGATGCACAAACAGAGAATTTGGCGATGTGGTTTTGATTTACCCTTCCACATTGAGCATAGACCAGTTACCCCTGATAGTGAATGCCAGGCCTGGAGTGGAAGTCGTCGTTCACATCTCAGGTGTTTTCAGGCCATAATAAGCCTTTGTGATAAATCAAACTGGTGAGGGAGGAGGCATATGTCTGATTTGCAAGCTGTCTCTGAATCTGAAACAGTGATTGAACAACCCCTTCAGAAGTTGCAGAAGTCGATTGTTTTCGAAGACTCACGATTTTTGATTATCAACAAACCTTCCGGCATAGCTGTGCATGGTGGCAGTGGTGTGAGTTATGGTGTGATCGAGGGCTTGCGAACTCTACGCCCTGATGCCCCATATCTTGAGCTTGCCCATCGCCTTGATCGCGACACCTCCGGTTGTCTGGTTGTCGCAAAGCGTCGCAGTGCTCTGCGTGCATTTCATAAGCTGCAACAGAACAGACAGGTGACGAAGTGTTATCTGACCCTGTTGAAAGGGCATTGGCAGGGTGGAAAGCGTAAGGTCAATGCACCGCTCCTGAAAACCGAACTTAAATCGGGTGAGCGGGTTGTCTGTGTCGAATCTGAAGGCAAGCATGCCATCTCTCTGTTCACTCCCGTGCAGAAGTTTGCACAGGCCACTCTGATGCGAGTAAAGCTAATTACTGGCCGCACCCACCAGGTTCGGGTGCATGCCCGGCACACAGGCCACCCTATTGCAGGAGATGAAAAATATGGCGATAACGCATTTAATCGTGAGATGGCAGTCATGGGTCTGGAGAGGCTCTACCTGCATGCCGAGTCGATCTGTTTCACGCTGCCTGATGTGGGAACATACGATATCCAGGCTCCTCTGGATTTGAGTCTTGAAAAACTATTAACAAAACTGGATAAGCTATAAGCAGCTATACACTCTAGCCCTTTTGGTTCCTAAATTGCTTCATCATCTGAATTGTGGCTCGGTCCACATCACTTCCGCGCTCTTCAAGATGGGCGATGATCATATCAAAACGGTCAGCGTTTACGTGTTGTCCAAATTTGAATTTGGCACGTGTTTCGTGAGGTGTAAGTTTATACACATTCAGTGAATTCAGAGTCTTTAGGTATTCTTCATCAGACAGGGGTTTGTAGTGGCCTTCTGGCTGAAGTTTTTCCATTAAATGCTTTAAAGCTAACGATTTTTCATCGATTTGATCAATGAATGAGATGTCTCCATCCATGATGATAGATTTGAAAAACTGAGTGGCAGGGCAAGCGAGCCCATCTCTGCTACTGAAGTAGGATGGTATGAGTGAATAGGTCTGAACAACGCTAAATGATGCGCGCTTGTTCTTTTTTAGGATATCCATTTTACGACCCTTTTTGGCACTGTGGAAATAGATATCTCCATCCATCGGAACAAAATTCAAAGGCACAGAGTAGGGGATGCCTTCATCACACAGAGCCAACGTTCCGTATTCAACTTTGGTAAGCATATCTCTGATGATATCCTGGTCGGTGATTTCAAAAGCCTGTTTCATAAGTGAAGCCCCACTCCTAATAGTGTTCTCTAGGTGGTCAATATACTTACCCATGATGCCCAAAATGACGATTTTTTTTGATCCCTTTAACTGTGAACAGGTATGATATTCAAGCAGTTATGGGGTTAAGTCCTGATCTGCTCCTGACGAAACGGGATAGATTATAGATCCAGCTGATTTCTGATGCTTTTGCTGAGCTCTTCAACATTGTATGGCTTGGAAAGAATGATGGTGTCAGCAGCCAAAGGTATTTGACCTGGCAGTGACCCCTCTTTGTCATATCCGGTGGAATAGATCACCTTAATATCAGGCTGGATTTTTCTAATACGTTCAACAGCCATTACGCCACCAAGTCTGGGCATTACCAGATCCATGAGGATAAGAGAGATATCACCCTGATAAGTGGTGAAGGTATCAACTGCATCCAAACCATTCATGGCTCTTAGCACCGTATAGCCCAGAGCTTCCAGCACCTCTTTGCCTGACTCAAGGATATGAATGTCATCATCTACAAGCAGGATGAGTTCTCCATGCCCGGCAGTGACTGTATCTTCATGTTGCTTGGCAGGAGCAATCTCCTCGCTCTCTAACAGTGGCAGGTATATGTAGAAGGTAGAGCCTTTGCCTTCAACGCTTTCCACTTCAACAAACCCATCATGGGTTTTGACTGCTCCAAACACCATCGCCAGACCCAGGCCTGTGCCCTTGCCAATCTCCTTGGTGGTAAAGAAAGGTTCAAACAGATGCTCAATATTATCTTCAGGGATGCCGCTGCCATTATCTTCAACACTCAAACGTGCGTAATATCCGGTTTTTAAACCTGAGTGTTTTTTCACAAACTGCTCATCTGCATGGAATGCTTTAAGTCTTACGGTGATACGTGCGTCATCTACGCCTTTCAGTGAATCATGGGCATTGTTGATCAGATTCATCAGCACCTGATGAATCTGTGTTTCGTTACCACTGATTCGTAATGAGTCTTTGCATATATTGTGATGTATATCGATATTTTCAGGCACGGATGAGCGGATAAATTTGAGCGTTTTCTTGATGAAGGGAATTAGCTGAAGCGACTTCATGGTGACTCGGTCTTTACGGGCAAAAGTGAGTAGTTGCTTGATTAACTCAGCACCACGAAGGGATAGTTCCTCAACATTGGAGAGCTTCTGTAATACATCCGGCTCTTCTATCTTTTTTCTTGCCAGATAGAGGTTGTTGTTCATACCAGCCAGTATATTATTGAAATCATGGGCAATGCCACCAACCAGAGTTCCCATCGCTTCCATCTTCTGAGCCTGAAGAAACTGTTGTTCCATGAGTTCGTGAGACCTGACAGTGTTTTCATAAGATTGAGCCAGAGAGGTGATTTCGTCTGACAGTCGATTGATGATGTTTTGCTTTTGCTCTGCTTCCAGATTGTCATCAACCAATTGTTTTAACTCATCAACCGCCGAAATTAATGAGACCATTTGCGTATCACGTATCTGTGATTGCATGGTTTTGCCAACAATTGTCATGTGTTTCTCCAAGATCCCTTAACAGTTGAATGAGTCATTAAAAAAAGAATACTGAAAAATGTAATAAATGTCTCCAGCTTTATGTGATTTGCATCACAATTGTTTCATGTCTGCCTGATGTAAACATGAAAAAAGTCTTTGGAAGATTGTTGGAAAATATTATCAAAAACAGCATGTCAGGCCCATTTTCATCAAGTTTTTAAAGTTATCTTCTAGCCCATATCTTACTCTTCTGTATATCTGATTCTCTTTCGGTAACTCATATTCAATACTCCATCTATTCATTTTGGATAAAGTGTCGCACCCACTGTTTGAAGCCACCGCCGGAAGCAGATAATAAACCATTCAAAATGTTTTACTTTGTGAGGATATACGACTTGTATATGATTCATATACTTTTGTTCGTGCGGGGGATATTATTAAATGGGCATTGTTAAAATATCAGATGATTTACATCAAGAGATCCGAATCGCGAGCGCCTCGATGTCTCGCTCTATTAACTCACAAGCAGAGTTCTGGATAAAAATTGGGCTGTTAGCTGAGTTAAACCCTAACATGACTTATAATGAACTGGCTCGCAAATTGATCTTAACACAATCGAATTCAATAAAAGAACTCATCAATGAGTAACATTAAAATTAAAAGTGATGATGAGATCATACTTATGAGGGAATCAGGGAAACTTCTCGGATCTGTGTTCTCCATGTTAGATGACGTTGTGAGTGAAGGCATTTCAACAATGGAGATCAATCATATCGTTGAGAAATTTATTATAACTGAATTAAATGCAAGGCCAGCGAGTAAAGGTCAATATAATTACCCATATGTCTTAAACAGCTCACCAAACGATGTCGTATGCCATGGTGTGCCGAATGAAAAACAAATTCTAAAATCTGGTGATATTATCAATTTAGATATTACGCTTGAAAAAAATGGATTTATCACTGACTCAAGCAAAACGTATATGGTTGGTAAGGTTTCACCGATTGCACAGCGACTTGTAAACACAAGCTATGACGCAATGTGGGAAGGGATCAAACTGGTCAGACCTGGAACAGACCTCAGAAATATTGGCTGTGCTATTCAAAAGCATGCGCAATCACATGGGTTTAGTGTTGTAAAAGAATATTGTGGACACGGGATTGGTAAAGAGATGCATGAAGAGCCTCAAGTGCTTCATTATGCATATCCATCTACAGGTGTGATCCTAAAAGAGGGGATGACATTTACCATTGAACCGATGATCAACCAGGGTGATCGCAAGGTGAAAACAAAAAAAGATGGTTGGACGGTAGTTACCAGAGATAAAAAGCTATCTGCTCAGTGGGAACATACTATCGCGGTAACTTGTGATGGTTACGAAGTGTTAACTTTACGAGATGGGGAATTACTACAAGCCTGAATCTCTACTTTCGGGGGGAGACTTCAAACGGTGGGTGTAACAACTTGACGGCAGCTCTCGGCTAAAAGCGAGTATTCAATAATGAGCTGTAAATTCAGGGTTGTGATTGGATTGTTTGTTAAGGCTATTATTTCTTGTTGCTATTGCTGATATCTTCATCAGTTTCAGCTTTAGAGCCAAATATGCTCTGAAACACCCTGTGTCCGGCCAATTGATGCAGCAGCGCCATAGCTGAGTGGGCCAGTACAAAAATCCAGATCAGATCACCCATACTGGAGTGCAGGCCTTTGATCAGCTGGGTGTCCTTGTCCATGTACCCGTTTGGCTCAAGCCCCATGAACACCATGATGCCCGTCGCACCGAGCCCGATCAGAAGCAGGATGCCGAGGCCGTGTACCGTACTGGCAAGATGGAATGACTCTTCCGGCTTTTTAAGCTTTCCCTTGAACCAGCCCGGAATATCGCTGCATATCTCTTTGAATATTCCTCTCCAGCCTGCCGCACTCAGCCATGGGAAGAGGGAGTGGCTCGCCTGATTTTTGTCGGAGGAGCGAAGCAGGAGAAAGAGGATCGCCAGCCCCAGCACAATAAAGCCATTCCATTCGTGAAGTAGCAGAAACAGAGCCTCGGTATCACCGATCGGTTTGTCCGGTTTCGGAAGCTCCATGATCTGTTCACTAAAGAGTTGGAACAGAACCAGGCAGACAATGGCCAGATGAATGGTTTGGATAGCGCGTGTAAATCTCATGCCCTCTACTCTTCCATGAAAGCAGCCTGCTTGGAATTGTGGATTTCAATAAAGCTCCGGGGAGATGAGCCTCAAAAGTTTTTTGTAAAATTTTCCCAAAAACAGGGTGAAAGAGCCAAAATCGACAAAATTCTACAAAAAACTTTTCAAAAATCGGCCCCAGAGGCCATTTTCAGCCATGAATATTTCATAATTTCATCAAAAACAGCATCTCAGCCCCATTTTCATCAAATTTTTCAATTTATCTTTTTAGCCATTAAAAAAAGAGCTCTAAAACGCGCGAAACAAGACCTGACCCCTATGGTTGCGGTAATGATTAAATATTAACCAATAGGTTCAGATTCGATTGATGTTTATCTGACATTCATAGAGCCCAAAAACACCTGCTAATATATCCTATGTAGTTTGAAGAAGGTTTCCCCCTTTTCATTCGGGGCAATCCCCATCATCATCCGCATCTCAGTTTACTCAGGAGTAATCACAGGTGTCAGATCGTTACGAACCGCAGGAAATAGAGAAAAAGTGGCAGGCTAAATGGGATGAGGCGGGTGTTGATCTCGCTTCTGAAGATTCATCTGACAGCCGTGAGAGTTACTACTGCCTGGAGATGTTCCCTTATCCATCCGGCAATCTGCATATGGGCCATGTGCGCAACTACTGCCTCGGTGATGCCGTAGCCCGCTATAAGCGGATGCATGGTTTCAATGTGCTGCACCCGATTGGTTGGGATGCGTTTGGGCTTCCGGCTGAGAATGCGGCGATCAAACATAAGCGCCCGCCTGCCGAGTGGACCTATCACAACATCGATCAGATGCGCGGCCAGCTCAAGCAGCTTGGCCTCTCTTATGACTGGAGCCGCGAGTTCGCCACCTGCCAGCCGGAATACTACCGCTGGGAGCAGTGGATGTTTACCAAGCTGGTGGAGAAGGGACTGGCCTACCGCAAAGAGGCGGAGGTGAACTGGTGCCAGCCTTGCCATACCGTGCTTGCCAATGAGCAGGTGGTAGAGGGGGCATGCTGGCGTTGTGATACCCCGGTTGAGCGTAAGAACCTTGCCCAGTGGTTCATCAAGATTACCGATTATGCTGAAGAGCTGCTGAATGATCTCGACAAGCTGGATGGTTGGCCTGAGAAAGTGGTCGGCATGCAGCGCAACTGGATCGGCCGCTCTACCGGTGCCGAGGTCTCTTTCGGGGTCGAGGGTTCCACAGAGACACTCGATATTTTCACCACCCGTCCCGATACCCTGATGGGTGTCACCTACATGGCTGTGGCTGCCGGCCATCCGCTGGCGAAAAAGGCTGCGGAATCCAATCCTGAACTAGCAACGTTTCTGGAGGAGTGCTCCAAAATCTCCACCAAAGAGGCCGATGTTGCCCTGATGGAGAAGAAGGGAATGGATACAGGCTTCAGGGCTGTGCATCCAATCAGTGGTGAAACCGTTCCGGTCTGGGTCGCGAACTTTGTATTGATGAGTTACGGCACCGGTGCGGTGATGAGTGTGCCTGCGCATGACGAACGTGATCATGAGTTTGCCCATAAGTATGGCATTGCAATCAAGCAGGTGATTGCACCTGCCGAAGGTGAGTGGGATGTGCAGGAGGCTGCATTTGTCGATGCGGGCGTGCTGGTCAACTCCGCGCAGTTCGATGGTATCGGTTCTGTGGATGCAAAAGCTGCGATTAACGAACATCTGGCAAACGAAGGCAAAGGCGAAGAGCGGGTACAGTATCGTTTGAGAGACTGGCTGGTCTCTCGTCAGCGTTACTGGGGCTCTCCAATTCCGGCGATCCACTGCGACGATTGCGGGATTGTGATGGTGCCTGAAGATCAGTTGCCGGTGGTTCTTCCCGAACATCTGCAGCCGACCGGCGGTGCATCACCGCTGACTGAGTGCGAAGAGTTTGTGCATGTTGATTGCTCGACATGTGGCAAGGCCGCCAGACGTGAGACTGATACCTTTGATACCTTTATGGAATCTTCCTGGTATATGAACCGTTACACTTCACCAAACGCTGATGACGCGATGGTGAAGTCTGAATCAATGCGTCAGTGGGCACCGGTGGATCAGTATGTTGGTGGTGTTGAGCATGCGGTGCTGCATCTGCTCTATGCCCGCTTCTATCATAAGCTTATGCGTGATGCGGGGCTGTTCACCGCGGATGAGGGTGGTGATGAGCCATTTAAGAATCTGTTAACACAGGGCATGGTGCTTAAAGATGGTGCCAAGATGAGCAAGTCGAAGGGCAATACGGTTGACCCGAGCGCCATTATCGAGAAGTACGGTGCCGATACGGCACGTCTCTTCACGCTGTTTGCTGCACCGCCTGAGAAAGATCTGGAGTGGCATGATGCAGGCGTGGATGGTGCAAGTCGCTTTTTGAAGCGTGCATGGCGTCTGCTTGATGCTGCCGCGATCAAACCTTCGGGTGAGGATGATGCGGCTGCCATCAAAGCGGTTCGTCTGGTTATTCACTCTACCATCCAGCGTGTAACTCACGCCTTTGAACATGGCTTTGCCTTTAATGTCGCGATTGCGGCATTGATGGAGATGAGCAATGCACTGAGCGCTTTTGAGCCGAAAGGTGAGAAGGGAGTCGCTGCTGTGCGTGAGGGTGTTGAGGCACTGGCTGCGATGCTGGCACCGTTTGTGCCGCACTTTGCCTGTGAACTGGGTGAACGGATCGGTATGGAGAAGATGGCTGTGGTTGCTGATTGGCCTGTCGTGGATGAATCAGCGCTCGTGCAGGATGAGATTACACTGGCGGTTCAGGTTCAGGGTAAACGTCGTGGCGAAATCACTGTCTCCAAAGATGCTGACCAGGATACAGCGATGGCGGCGGCTCAGGCTGATGAGGGTATCGCCAAATGGCTCGACGGCATGATGGTTGTTAAAGTCATCCTTGTTCCAGGTAGATTGTTAAACATTGTGGTAAAACCTGAATGATGTTCCGCACGCTGCTTATCGCAACTTCTCTGTTATTGGGTTCATGCGGTTATCATCTGGTCGGTCACGGTGACGGCGCAGGTGTGATCCCTGCCGATGTGAGGACGGTGTCGCTGCAGGCAACCAATGAAGTAGCGAAAACACTGATGCCTGGATTGGAACGTCATTTTCTGAGACAGAGCGGTGAGAGTTATGAGCTTGTGGCTACTGGTAAAACAGTGGATTCAGAGCGTCATGCAGCTATTCGTCTGGAACAGGCATCAGAGAGTTTTGTGCCGAGTGCTTTTGATTCAACGGGTGTTGCAACCCAGTATCGCCTGACCATCTCCGGCAATATCCGTGTCTACCGGGGTGGCAAAGTGATATGGGATAGTGGTTTGATCTCTGAGGCAGGTGACGTGTTTGTAACCGGTGGCCCATCCGGCGTTGAGGCTTCACGCAGCAGAATTCAGCGTGACCTTCGCAAGCAGTGGGCAGGTCGGGCATGGAGCCGCCTGAGTTCCGGCTTTTGATGGTCTCTTTAATTAGATGAAACTTTCACCGGCAAAACTGCTGGAGAGCAGTGGTTCAGCCTACTATCTCTATGGCGAAGACTTTGATGCTGTTTTTGAGGCTGCCGATGTGCTGCTTCAACAGGGTGAAAGTGAAATAACCCGCTTGCGGGTTGACTGCTCTGAACTGGAGCGGGTCGAGGTTGAGAGCCGAAGTCAGGGGTTGTTTGGACCCTCCCGGTGTTATGCTCTGATTCGCAATGCCGAGAGCGCTTCACCAAAGCAGGGCGACCATCTGTTGAAAATGGTGAGTGAGGCACGTGAAGAGAATCGGCTGATTATATGCGCACCGGGCATCGCCTGGAAAAAGGCACTGCACAAGAAGATGCAGGCTGAGTCCGATTTGATTCAGTGCGAGTTCAATATTCCGACACCCGCTGCATTTGCGCAGTGGCTTGCTGGAGAGCTTAGCAAACAACAGCTGAATATCAGTGACGAAGCGATTCATATGATGGGTGAGCGGTTACATGGTCTGCGTGCTGCGGCACGGCAACTGATTGAGCGCCTGAAACTTTACGATGGTGGTGAGGGTGAGAAGATCGGTATGGATATCGTCGGTGACCTGCTCGGTGAGCGGAGCCCTGAAGATATCGAGGCCTACTGCCATGCCGTTGCATCAAGGGACTCTGCTGCGCTGGGGCTGCTGAGGAGGCTGGTGAATGAGCAACAGGTCTCAGAAGTTCAGCTGCTGAGCTGGTTGGGTACACGTATCAATCAGCTATTGATGTATCGCTGGTATGAGTCACAACGTGAACGCAACTCACTGCAGAAAGCACGCGTGTTTGGTGATGCCCGCAGACGTGTACCTCAGGAGTCAAAGTGTTGGAAGGGGAGTGAACTCTCCCAGGCCATGAAGCGAATGGTTGTAGCTGAAAAGCTGCTTAAAGGCGCATCGGTAGAGAGTAAGCTGGTGGTGCTTGAGCGGATGACGCTTGATCTTCTTAAAGAGTCAGTCGCATGAATCTCTCTCAAGGTGGGTATCCGGTGGAGCCGGACTGGCTTGAATTTGAGCGCAAACACCTCTGGCACCCCTATGCTTCGATGAAAAATCCAGCTGCTGTATACCCTGTAAAGTCTGCCAGGGGAGTTACTCTCACTTTTGAAGATGGCAGAGAGGTGATCGATGGCATGGCTTCGTGGTGGTCTGCCATTCATGGTTATAATGTTCCTGAATTGAATCATGCTGTTGAGTCTCAGCTACCTAAGATGGCTCATGTGATGTTTGGTGGCCTGACCCATGAGCCAGCGGCAAGGCTGGGTGAGAAGCTTCTGTCGATTGCTCCTGCATCCATGCAGCATATCTTCTTTGCCGATTCCGGCTCAGTTTCGGTGGAAGTGGCGATCAAGATGGCGCTGCAGTACTGGCAGGCACAGGGATCAACCAAACGTCAGAAACTATTGACGATCCGTCACGGTTATCATGGTGACACATTTGGTGCGATGAGTGTCTGCGATCCCGATGCCGGTATGCACCAGCTCTTTAGCGGTATGCTACCCAGGCAATTGTTTGCTGACGCGCCGACCGCAAAAAATGATGATGAGTGGGATAGTGGGCAGCTTGAGTCGTTTCGCCGGGTAGTTGAAACACATTCGAGAGATATCGCTGCAGTGATTCTTGAGCCGATTGTGCAGGGTGCGGGTGGCATGCGAATCTATACCCCCGAGTTTTTGCGTCAGGTTCGAGCCCTCTGTGATGAGCATGGGCTGCTGCTTATTTTGGATGAGATTGCTACCGGTTTTGGGCGAACGGGAACCATGTTTGCCTGCGAGCAGGCTGCTGTTGAGCCCGATATTATGTGTGTCGGCAAGGCGCTGACCGGTGGTTACATGACACTGGCTGCTGTGATGGCGTCAGCAAAAGTTTGTGAGGGTATCCATACGGATGGTTCCGTTCTGATGCACGGACCGACCTTCATGGCCAATCCGCTGGCTTGTGCCGTGGCCTTAGCAAGTATTGATCTGCTTCTTAACTCGCCATGGCAGCAGAGGGTGAAGTCGATTGAGACCCGGCTGGAATCCGGGCTTTCTGAATGTCGGGAGTTGCCAGGTGTGGCGGATGTTCGTGTTAAAGGCGCGATTGGTGTGATTGAGATGGAGCAGCCTGTTGATGTAGCCGTAGTTCAGGAGCAGTTGATTGAGCAGGGCGTCTGGCTGCGACCGTTTGGCAAGCTAATTTATACGATGCCACCTTATGTCATCTCTGTACAACAGCTTTCAAAAATCACTTCATCAATGTGTGAAGTTGTATACAACGCTTCTGATCGGGCATAAATCTTGCTTGAGTTGTGGTGTGTTACCTATAAACAGATAGGTATACTTTATCGGGGGTTTTGGGAGGCGTATGCCTTTTTAAAATCCGGGGGTGATCTTATTTGCAGGTGGAGAAATAATGCCGCAGCTGGTCATTTGTAACAGGGAAGAAGAGTGGGAACTGGAGCTTGGTGAGCGCACGCGAATTGGACGTGTGCTTGAAAATGATGTCTGTATTCAGGACGTCAACGTATCCAGATACCATGCTGAAATAAAGTGTACCGAACAGGGTTATCTTTTCAAAGATCTGGAAAGTAGTAATGGTTCATATATTCAGGATGTGCGTGTCGCTGAAAGGGTATTGGAAAATGGTGACACAGTACGAATCGGCAAGACAACACTGACCTTCATTGAAGATCTCACAGACACTTCACCCGCTGGTCTGGTTCGCATTGCCAGCAAACCGATATCCGAACGTGCCATTCAGGATCGTCTTGTGGTCAATGAGGAGAGTGCTTTTACCCCTGCCCACCTCATTACGGATGAGATGGATTGGCGCGATGACTATGAGAAGTTGCGGTTGGGTAACGAGCTGTTGCATCAGGTTGAGCTAAAACGTGATCTAAATGATATTTTAAAGAGCATTGCCGAAAAACTTCTCGATATTTTTCCTGCAGACCGCTGTACTATTTTATTGCTCGATTCTGAATCAGACAAATTGGTGCCTATGGCTGTTAAGGCACTGCCTGGAATTCAGAAGCATATGTCGATATCGGAATCAATTCTGAATGAGGTGCGTAAAAGTCATTCGACACTGCTGGTTGCAGATACGAGTTCTGACGAACGGTTTTCACACTCGGCATCCATTCTTGTGCAGGGGCTTCACTCAGTGCTGTGCGCCCCAATTATCTATGATAATCACTATTATGGTGTAATTTATCTGGACAGTCAGAAGTCAGCCATGGTTTTTTCAAAAAAAGACCTTCAACTGATTACAAGTCTTGTTGCCCGGGTGGCAACGATTGTTGCAAATACCAAACTACTTCAATCCGTTGAGCAGGAGGCCAGAGACAAGGCCCAGTTTGAGCGACTTCTGCCCCCCAGTGTGGTTCAAAAAATTGCGAGTGGTGAAATCAAACTTGAAAAGAAGGGGGGCGAACTCAAGGAAATTACTATCCTTTTTGCTGATATTCGTGGATTCACCAATATGGCGCACTATGCTTCAGCCACCAATGTGGTGGAGATGCTGAATGAGTATTTCGAACTGATGGTTAGTATTGTTTTCCAGTATGGTGGAACAGTGGATAAGTTCATAGGTGATGAAGTGATGGTTCTTTTTGATGCTTTGACCGATGTGGAATTTCCGGCTGACCGGGCAGTTAAATGTGCGTTTCATATGCATGGAGCGCTTGAACTCCTTAACAGAGACCGGAAAGCCAAAGGTGAGAAGACAATTGAGATTGGTATAGGTATCAATACAGGGGATGCCGTGATTGGGGCAATAGGGTCGAGTCAGGCCATGCAGTATACCTGTATTGGCGATGCTGTGAATATTGCAGCACGTTTGACCAGTATGGCTAAGCCGAACCAGACAATCATCTCGGAAACAACATTTAAGAAAATGAAACTGAAGCCAAAACACGACAGGCTTCCAAAAGTATCGTTGAAGGGGATTGATCGTGACTTGCAACTCTATTCAGTTTGGGAGCAGGTGACCGACACAACCAGACACGGGTAGTGCCGCCTGTTTATTCAGATGTGATCAGCTCGCCGCCAGCTATTCGGACTGTGTTCATATAGATCAAACCACCCTGTGGCCGGTCAATATCCGCTTCAACAAAGAGAAATCCGAACACTTCATCGGCAATTTTTGCATCTACCGTGACGCTTAGTACTACCTTCTCTGTCTTTTCACCGATACCACGGGCAACCAGTGGAGAGCTTTTTCCTACACCTCGGGCGAAATGATGGTTGATGGTCTGCAGATTGTATTTTTCACGCAGACCCTTTGCACCTTTGAGCGCATTGGCTTCAGGAACAATACAGGTGATCAGTTTCTTTTTAGCTATCATGGCCCAGCAGCCGTTCCAGTATTTCCGGTGCAATGTGGGTGGCAGCTTTCTCCAGCTCCGTCATGTAGATCATGCCCATGCCGGGCGTATCCAGATTGCCTGCAACATAGATACGTTCGAAAATACGATCTGCCAGATCATTGGCTACGACAATATTGATAATCTCTTTCTCCACATCAATGGCGACACTTAAAACACCAAGAATCTCATTCATACCACTACCTTTACCGTAGTGAAAAGTAGCGCCCTGAGCGCCTGCATCCTGTGCTGCTTTAACAATATCATTACCCAGACCGCGCTGGACAATACAGGTAATAAGGGAAACATCGGTTAAAACGGTGATATTTTTTTTGCTCATATCGCCTCCTCCACTGCTTTAGCTTTTTGTTTGACCTGCTGTTGTTGATGGTGCCGCTTGATCTTCCACTGCACCCAGAGACCTGTGCTTAGTACCGAGAGGATTGGTCCGATTGAGGCCAAAGCCAAAATACCAAACCCTTCAACCGCCTCAACAGCGTTACCCAGCCCCAGCCCCATCGCCAACACCAGCGGCACAGTGATCGGACCAGTGGTCACGCCGGCACTGTCCCAAGCGACATTGACGAACTCTTCTGATGAAATCCAGGTGAGAATCAGTGCGAGCCCGTAACCGGGGATGACCAGCCAGGTGAGTGAGAGTGAAAAGATGATCTTAGCAACACCCAAAGCAATGCCACAGCCTACCCCGATAGATACGGCATAGAGTAACATGCTCTTCTCAAAGGCACCGTTGGTCAGGTTCTGAACGGTGATACCCAGCGCATTGAGTGCCGGTTCGGCCAGAGTGGCTCCAAATCCCAGAAACCAGGCGAAGAGAAGTACGATGACAATGCCGAGTCCCCAGCCGTAGTAGGGGGAGGTTGAGATGTCAGTCATGGAGGTGAAAGCGGCGGGTAGCAGAGAGCCCGACTGCTCACCCAGTCGTGAAAGTCCAAACTCCAGTCCCAGATTGAAAATAATCATACCGAGCACACAGAGAGTGATTCCATAGACAATGGTGGCTTTCTCTTTAAGACGCTCTTTTAGAATATAGTGGAGTACAACCACCAGAAAGAGAACCAGTGGAACAATGGCCCGAATACCGGAAGATATCTCCTGCCATGGGCTTGAGTCGAGCCATGCCGTTGCATCCGTTGATGCCACATGTTGTGCCGCGACCTGGGCCGCCGCAATAATCTCTTCAGGTGTGGTGACACTACTTACAAACAGGGCAAGCAGAATCACTGCAATAATCGGGAAGAGCGAGGCAAGAGTAACGATGCCGAACCCGGCCAGAGGGGAGGCCCCTTTGCCTGCTGTGGTGGCGATGCCGATACCGAGTGCAAGCACTAAAGGTACAGTCACAGGGCCAGTTGTTACTGCGCCACAATCCCATGCCAGACCGAGGATAATGGAGAGGTCGGGATTAGCGCTTAGATAGAGAGTCAGCCCAATCAGTGGGACTAACGTGATATAGATCAGCGGTTTCAGGCTCCAGCCATTGAGCAGGCGTAGTGTGCCGAGCACTGCTGCCAGGCCAACACCGGCACCAACAGAGAGGACCAGTGCCGTACTCCAATCATTCAGCATAGTGTAGAGATAGGGAGCTTTTTCAACGGCTACAATAGAGCCAGCAGCTTTCAGAGCTCCGATGGCAGGCTCGGCAAAAGTTACTCCGATGCCCAGCAGCAGTGCGATCAATAGCACCAGTTTTAACGGGGCCTTCGCAGGAAGCGTTTTGCCGATCACTTCGCCGAAGGGCATCAGCCCGCGTTTTAACCCCTCCATAAAGAGCATGAGGCCGATGATCACGGCAAAAAGTCCGATAATAATGCTTTCAGGGATGCTTACTTCCTGATGCAGAATGAGAATTTGAAAGAGAAGAAGATAGAGTGCCAGAGGCAGCACCGCACGCATCTGTTCGATAAAACGAACGCTGATGTAGGGCTGAAGCAGGCGATAGATATCCAGTGATCGAAGTCTAATTCTTGCAGGCCTTGGAACAATCAGGTTCCCCTGATCGTCCGGCTTTGCATCAGGCACGATGTCATTGTAACTGACCACGTTCTGCTTGACGGAGGTCTCCCGGACAAAGGCGCCATAGCGAATATTTTTGTTGCCTGAACTCATGAATCTCCAATCCCAACAAGCGTAAGTGGCCAGCAGGCATCAATGCCCCTTGTTCGCAAGCTTAACTGATGGCCAGTGGATAGGTAAGAGAGAGTTGATGTGATCGCTTTTCCTCTATCGGTAAGCATTCTATAGTGCCCGGATGAGAGAGGAAAAACTGAATACCCGAAACCATGACCGTGATGTTGTGGGAATGACTTATGTCTACCCGGTCATCTCCAGACGTGCCGGAGGTGTTTCGGTTGGTATTAATCTTAATCCCAACAATGCATGTAACTGGCACTGTGCTTATTGTCAGGTGCCTGACCTGACTCGTGGCTCTGCTCCTGCCATTGATCTGAATCTATTAAAGGACGAGCTCTCTTCTATGCTGGAGTCCATTGTTCATGGCTCCTTTATGGCCGAACGGGTTCCAGAGGATTGTCAGCGGTTGTGCGATATTGCGATCTCCGGGAATGGTGAGCCAACCAGCTGCAGAAATTTTAATGAGATAGTGACTCTTATTATCTATGTAATGGAGCAATTTGATCTGAATAGTGATGTGAAGCTTCGACTAATCACCAATGGTTCTTATATGAACAAATCGCATGTACAGAGGGGTCTTAAATTGATGGCCGAAGCAAACGGTGAAGTCTGGATCAAGGTGGACTCGGCAACAGAAACTGGAATCGAGCGTATTAATGGCGTCTCCGCTTCGTCTAAACTGCTGTTTAATCAGGTCAAAACAGCGGCGGAAATATGTCCCACATGGATTCAGACCTGTATGTTCGGATGGGATGGCTTCGAGCCTTCAGAAGATGAGGTGGAGAGTTATTTGAGTTTTTTATATAATTTAAAGGTTGAATCAATACCTGTGAAGGGTGTGTTGCTCTATGGGTTGGCTCGCGCCTCAATGCAGGATGAAGCAGCTCGCCTGAACCCGCTCTCGCGGGTGTGGATGGAGGCAATGGCAGAGAAAATTGAAGCGAAGGGGCTTCTTGTTAAAGTCGCCCTTTGAACGAAGTCAGCGACTGGTCTGAAAAGTTTGTGTTTTTTCTACACTGAGAGTGGTTAGAAAAGGTTTGCAAGCCACATTCTCTGCCGTTATGGTTCGCCGCCCTATAAAAAGGTAAGTTAATTAAAGAGGTAAGCAGGATTTATGTCTCTGTCTGTGGAACAAAAGAACGAAGTAATTACAAAATTCGCTACACACGAAGGTGACACTGGTTCACCGGAAGTGCAGGTGGCACTATTGACCGAGCGCATTAATGGCCTCTCAGGTCATTTTAAAGACAACCATAAGGATCACCACTCGCGTCGTGGTCTTCTGAAGATGGTTGGTCAGCGCCGCAACCTTCTGAAATATCTGAAGGGCAAAGACTTCGATCGTTATCGTAGTCTGATCGATTCACTAGGCCTTCGCCGCTAAAATTTCCGAAAGGCGATCCAATATGGGTCGCCTTTCTTTTTTCTATACTTGATCTCCAACTTTTTATTTTCACAGATAATCCCATAGATAGAGACATGGATCCTGATAAAAAAGGATATAATTATGTTTGATGTAAAAACAACTAAAGCGGCCATTGGTGACCGCGAAATAAGCTTTGAAACAGGACGTGTTGCCCGTCAGGCAGGCGGTTCTGTACTGGCGCAGGTTGGTGATGTGGTTGTTCACGTTGCTGCAACTGCAGCCAAGACTCCGATGCAGGGCGTGGATTTCCTTCCACTGACTGTTCACTATCAGGAGAAGACATACGCTGCAGGTCGCTTCCTTGGCGGTTTCTTTAAGCGTGAAGGTCGCCCTTCTGAGAAAGAGACGCTGACTTCACGTCTGATCGATCGTCCGATCCGTCCACTATTTCCGAAAGGCTACTTCCATGAGACGCAGGTGATTGCGACTGTTGTTTCAGCTGATGAAGATAACAACCCTGATATCGTAGCGATCAATGGTGTATCTGCTGCACTGGCTATTTCTGATGCGCCATTTGCAGAGGCGATTGCAGCTTCTCGTGTTGGTTTGATTGATGGCGAGTTTGTTCTGAATCCAACTTATGCACAGATGGAAGAGTCTGATCTTGATCTGATTGTTGCCGGAACCCGTGATGCGGTACTGATGATTGAGTCAGAAGCCAAAGAGCTTTCTGAAGAGCAGATGATCAATGCAATCACTTTCGGTCAGGAAGGCTATCAGTCAGTCATTGATGCAATTGAAGAGCTGGCGAAAGTTGCTGGCAAAGAGAAAATGTCGATTGAGCTTGCTGGCAGTGATGCGGTTCAGAGCGCAGTAAACGGCGCTTTTGAAGCCGATGTTCGTGATGCTTATGCGACTGTCGATAAGTCAGCTCGTGCTGCCAAGATCGAAGCGCTTCGCACTGCTGCGCAAGAGAAGTTTGCAGGCACTGAAGAGAATCCTGGCGAGTTCTCCTCTAACGATGTGACCTCTGCTGTGAAGAACCTGGAGAAAAATGTAGTTCGTCGCTCCATTATTGATGGCAACCCGCGTATTGATGGCCGCTCTACTTCTGATGTCCGTGCGATTGATTGTCAGGTTGGCGTGCTGCCACGCACACATGGTTCTGCACTGTTCACCCGTGGTGAGACACAGGCGCTGGTAACCATTACGTTGGGTACTGAGTCTGATATGCAGATGACGGAATCTCTTGAAGGCGTTCAGAAGCAGCGTTTCATGCTGCACTACAACTTCCCACCTTACTCTGTAGGTGAAGCGCGTCGCTTCGGCCCTCCAGGCCGTCGTGAGATTGGCCATGGTCGTCTTGCTAAGCGTGGTGTTGAAGGTGTTTTGCCAAGTATGGACGATTTCGGTTACGCAATCCGTGCGGTTTCTGAGATCACTGAATCCAACGGCTCATCTTCTATGGCTTCTGTTTGTGGTTCATCTCTGGCGCTGATGGATGCTGGAGTTCCAGTTAAGGCACCAGTTGCAGGTATTGCCATGGGTCTGATTCTTGAGTCAGACGGTTATGCCGTACTTTCTGATATTCTGGGTGATGAAGATCATCTGGGCGATATGGACTTTAAGGTTGCCGGTACAAGCGAAGGTGTAACCACATTGCAGCTTGATATTAAGATCGGTGGCCTGACTAGTGAAATCATGAAAGAGGCTCTGGCACAGGCAAATGCCGGCCGTATGCATATTCTTGGTGAGATGGCCAAGTGCATGACTGAGTCGCGTGCTGATGTGGCAGACCATGCTCCTCGCATGTTCACCATGAAAGTGAAAGCAGACAAGATTCGCGAAGTAATTGGTGCTGGCGGTAAAGTGATCCGTGGCATCGTTGAAGAGACTGGCGCTAAAGTTGATATTGAAGACGATGGCACCATCAAAATCTTTGCAGTAACCGGCGAAGCAGGTGAAGCAGCTAAGAAGATGATCGAAGATATTGTGGCTGAAGTTGAAGTTGGCAAGATCTACGAAGGCAAGGTCGTGAAGTTGATGGACTTCGGTGCATTTGTGCGCGTAGTTGGTAACACTGATGGGCTGGTTCACATCTCGCAGATCTCAACCAAGCGTGTTGAGAAAGTGGCTGATGAGCTTGAAGAGGGTCAGGTTGTACGTGTGAAGGTTCTGGATGTGGACAACAATGGTCGTATCCGTCTCTCCATGAAGGCACTTCTTGAAGAGGAGGGTTGATTGATACGCAAAAGAGATCCTGTCTTTTGCTTTGAATCGCTTTGGCGGCAGATGTCCGCCTACGCTTACGACTTCACGATGTTCAGTCGCCGCACGTCCATGTGCGGGTGATGAGCTCCGAGGTTATATTGATAGAGTAAATCTGAAAGAGGTGGGGTAACCCGCCTCTTTTTGTTTTAGGGTGTAGAGCAGAAACATAAGTTAGAGAGTTTTTTCTCCCCACAGGAAGTGGGGCGGCTGAACATTGTGAAGCCGGATGATAAAAATTATAGGTGGTGGTAGTGACTTCTCCTTTTGTTGAAGAGACACAGATTCCGGATGGTCCATTGGTGGTGAGTCATTCCATGTCGGATGCTCAGAGCGTCGCGCTTGGCATCTTTCTGGATGTTGGAAGCCGCGATGAAGATGAGTCAAATGCGGGGATTGCACATGCATTGGAACATATGCTGTTTAAAGGCACGGAATCACTTGATGTGCATGCTCTGAGTGAGAGTTTGGATCAGCTTGGCGGTCATGCCAATGCGTTTACCTCCAGAGAGCGGACCTGCTTTCATATGCATGTACTGCATGAAGACTGGCAGGAGGCACTATTACTTCTAACAGAGATGATTCTGAAACCTGCGATTCCCGAGGAGGAGTGGCTACGCGAGCGTGAAGTGATCTTTTCAGAGATGGCTATGGTTGAAGATACACCGGATGAGTGGCTCTATGATCAGCATATGCAGGCACTTTTTCCGGAACAGACTCTGGGACGTCCAACACTGGGAACTAAAGATGCGCTGAAAGCGATGAGTCATGTTGATCTGAAAAGTTATCTGATGAGTAACTACAGGCCTCCACGCCTGTTAATTGCGGCGTCTGGCAAGCTTGATCATCAGGCTCTGGTTGATAAACTGACTGGTATCGGTTGGCCTCAGGCGGAGAACAGAATGGTTCGTAACAGGCCACAAATGAAACCGGGTATTCAGTTGCTTGAGCGGAGCTTTGAACAGGCTCAACTCGTCGCATCTTATCCAGGTATTGCGGCTGGCTCTTCAGAGCGACCAGTAGCATGGCTGGCTAATCAGATGCTGGGAGGAAGTATGAGCTCTCACCTGTTTAGGGAAGTGCGGGAGAAACGGGGGCTGGCCTATAGTGTTGGCTCGCACCTTTCGACGTTGAGCGATACGGGAACCTGGAGTGTTAGTTGTGGAACTGACCCGTCGCTTCTACCTCAGTGCTTAAGCGTAATTAGAGATACGATTAGCGATTATTCATCCAACATTTGTGAAGCCTCACTGGCAAGAGCCAAGCGCCAGCTTGAGGTGCAGTTTCGTATGGGTATGGAGTCGGTTGAGGGACATATGCTTTATCTTGGCGCCCGTTTTGATGAGGAGGTTTTGCTTTCACATTCAGAGTGGGTGGAGAGAGTTAAAGGTGTCGAACCGGATGAAATCCGTGCCTGGGTTGAGGAGAGACTTTCATCAAAACCGATGTGGAGCATCACTGCTCCTGAGCATGTACTACAGTCTGTTGAAAAGTTGATGTAGGTTTCGGTCATGTTAAACGCTATTCGAGAAGATATTCGCACTGCATTTGATCGAGATCCGGCAGCCAGGTCGGCCTGGGAGGTTATCACCTGCTATCCCGGTCTGCATGGCATCTGGATGTACAGACTCGCCAATTTCTTTTGGCGTAATCATCTGCGCCTGATCGGCAGGCTTGTATCTCATGTCGCACGCTGGTTTACCGGCATTGAGATTCACCCGGGTGCAACTATTGGGCGACGATTCTTTATCGATCATGGTATGGGCATCGTGATAGGTGAAACCACCGAGATCGGTGATGATGTAACGCTCTATCATGGTGTGACGCTTGGCGGCACGACATGGCAGCGGGAGAAACGTCATCCAACACTGGAGAGTGGTGTTATTGTTGGCGCGGGTGCCAAGGTGCTTGGTCCGATTAACATTGGTGAGCAGAGCCGTATTGGTGCCAACTCGGTTGTATTGAAAGATGTTCCAGCCCATTCAACGGTGATTGGTATTCCTGGCACTGTTGTGGGAACAACTGAGTCACTGATTGAAGATGGCAAAATCAACCTGGATCATCATCTGATGCCTAACCCCGTGGCTGAAGCGATCAAGCATGTTTTGCAGATGGTCGACGATGTGAATGCGCGGGTTGATACGTTCCATCCTGAGGCTACCCGTGAGGAGTCTGAATCTGATAGCCAGATTTCAGATGATATGAAAAAAGAGCATGAGAAGCTTGAACGATTCCTTGGCGGTGGTGGCATCTGACGATCAATTCTTGATTGCACCAATAACATATTACACAATTTAGCCCTGTTTTGCTTAAATATTTTAGTCGGTTTCTGATCGGCTTGTTTTTTTGGGGAGAGTCATGAAAAAGTTGGTTGATGTAGCGGGGCTGTTTCTGGCAGCCCTCCTGTTCCTTCTTGCTAGTAGTAATGCTTATGCACTAAACGCTACCTACGATTTCGAAGCTGGTGTTGCAGGCTATACAACAGGCACCGTTACTCAGACTGTTTCTGGAGAGACGCTGAGAGCAGTCGCAGTCACCGATAGTCTTGAGGAGTGGACTAATGTTGGAGGCAATGCTCTTGGTGGGACGTTTTCACTTGCTGCTGGATTGGGAGGAATAGGAGGAGAAACTTCTGTTACATTCTCTCTGACCAGTGGTAAAACATTCGACCTTACCTCGATCACCTTGGGTGAGGCCACGACACTTCCCAATACTGTGACAATAACCTCCAGTAAGGGGACAGTGACTGCTGCATTGACCGGGGGAGAGGGTATTACAAAAGGGGCCGCAGTTTTTAATGTCTCTCTGCAGGGTATCACTTCCTTCACAATTACGGCTGCTTCATCGCCATACTCTTTAGGGTTTGACAATATTACGTTATCAAATATTGGGGCCCCGACAGTCACCGCGATCTCACCGACTTCCGGCCCTGTAGCTGGCGGTACAGCAGTGACGATTACCGGTACCAACTTCACCGGTGCGACTGGCGTTACGATTGGTGGTGTGGCAGCGACAGGCGTTACTGTTGTTAGCGCCACATCCATTACTGCGACAACCCCT